>BNJT01003156.1_pt1 | contig 95746 bp, 147 predicted proteins | sample 8540491 | NCBI WGS metagenome assembly BNJT01 (sample SAMD00202455, study PRJDB9452) | human saliva metagenome | host: Homo sapiens | reverse complement strand
GTGCATTGAAACAGCAGGGCAGTAAACACCACTCGACTCGTTCATCTTTTCTATTCTAAGGGTTCTACTAAATCACAATCAATACCGTCACTCGGCCTTGTACAGGCGCTTGTATTCCTCCTGTCCTCAGAGCGCAAGGTCGCTATCTCGTCGGCCGGCACCTCGCTGCTCAGTTTCGTCAGTTCTGCTTCCGGCAGAAACACCGCCTCCCTGATGTCCCAATACGGAAGAGACAGCTTCACGGCAGGGTGCATCGCCCTCAGCGTCTTCTCCAGCTCCTCCGCGCTAATTTTCTCTGCCCAGTTCCACGAACTGGTCTTTGTCCTTCTCCTCAAGTCGCTTCTCGGCGATGGCCTGTGTGACGAGATTGGTGATGTTCACTGCAGAGTAAGCGCCCTTTCTTCTTCAGCAGAGATGATGTCTGCTCCTTCAGCCGATTCAGCTCTGTCAGCTCTGCTGAAATCTCCGGGCGTCCGTAGCCGTTTCCGGCAGCCCCAGTTGCAGGGCAACGGTCTCGCATTTCCATTTCCTCTCGTTTTTCGTTGTTTGCCATTATTTATCTTTTCAAAAGTGGCAGGTCGTCAAGTCGCCGTCCCCTGCCGAGGGTCATCACCTTTCCATTTCTCTGAAGCACGAGCGCATCGTCGTTTGCGCCGACATCGACGATACCGACCTCGAAGAGCTAGTCTCCTTAGTGATGAGGGCGTGTCTGCCCGGCTACGAGCAGGTCCTTGTCCTCACTCGCCTCAAGCATTCCAGACCGGCACTCAACCATCCTGAGGCTTCCGAACTCAAACTGCTTCTCGCAGCGTTGGCTCAGTTCTGAGGCACAGTCGAACGATCAATTCACAGCGCCACTCATTGCTCTCCACCTTCGTCTTTCTACATGACACCCAGCGCATTGCCGCTTCGTGTATAGAGCAGTACGCGTTACGGCTTGTACTGCGCCACGTCCACGCCGCTCGTCAGTACTCTGAACCCGTAGCTGTTCAACGCCATTAGATATTCTTACCGCTTTCCCATTTGCGTTTAATATTCGATTTCGACTGCAATATTACGTCATAAATCATTGATCTACCAGTATGAAAACCACCGCACGCTTTCATGAAGCGGGCTGCACTGTTTTTGAAACCTCAACAAAATAAGGCACTTTTGCAGTGAACGAACTCCCAAGCAGACGTTTGAAAACGTCTGCTATGTAGAACCACTACACAGATTAGCGACAAAAGCAGAAACAGAAAAGAAAATCTTTGCACGCCTCTACCTTGCGGGAAATGGAGCAGAACGAGATAGCGGAGAAAGTAGAGGTGTCAAGGGTTACCATATCCGCGCGGGTGCAATGCGGATGGGTGGAAAGAGGCGAGGGCTGCAAAAGAACGTAACACGACCGGAACTGGTCAATAAACCGTTACTCACAATCGACAAACTCATTATAGAAGTGAACGAGTCGGAAGACCCCTCGCTCATAGCAGGGCTGGGCGACAAGCTCGCCAAACTGTCCTCCGTCATCGAGAAGCTCGACAAGAAGGCCAATGTCGTGGATGCGATAGAGGTCTTCATGGCATTTTCCAAGTGGCTGGAGTACCGTGCCGAACCATCGACCTGACTCGTAACGCTGGAGCTCATCAAGACCATCAACAAGTTTCAGGATATGTACCTCACCGAGCAGATGGGGGATAAAGTAGAAGGCGTATGGCAACAGCAGCAGAAAAGAAACTGGCATTCGAACAGTGGAAGGAGCATTGCAAGCGCATCCAGTCCATTACGGACACCACGGCACTTGCCAACGAGACACCCGCCCAAAAAGACAGGCGCAAGGAAAGACTGCTCAGCAACCATGCCGCCTTCTGTGAGTATGACTTTCCTCATTTCCTCACGCTGCGTGATAAGACAACGGGCGAGGTGGTGCGAACGGTACACAACGCGCCGTTCCACAATCAGGCTGCACGCAAGGTTATGGGAAACACCGAACCTGAAAGCGGTCTTCATGCGGCCGCGCGGTCAGGGCAAAGTCCACGCACTTCGACATCTTCATGCTGTTTGGCTGATGCCAGCCCCAAACGGCTCATCAATTTCATGGTCGTAGCTGGTAACGCCAGGACAGCGCAAACCGGTTGTCGGAGATATTCAGGCAGAACCGGAATATAATCAGCGCATCATCGCTGACTTCGGGCAGCAGAAGAAACCTCGGACCGTGGACGGTAGGTGAGTTCAGGACAGCCCGGCGTGAAGTTCCTGCTGCTGGCCGTGGCCAGTCAAGCCGCGTGGACTGCGAGAGCGCGAGGCGCGTCCGACTTCACTGTCATCGACGACCTTGACGATGACGAGCTCTGCCGCAATCGAGAAGCGTGTGCACGATCTCACCGATTGGGTGAAGGAGCACTCTTCGGGGCGCCTGATGTAAGGGCGGGCGTTTCATGGTGGAAACCTCATATCAAAGACCTCCGTACTGGCCAACATCGCAGCCACGCGAGGGGTATTCGTCCAGCGGTACAGGCCGTCGATAAGAACGGTGAGCTGGTATGGAAGGAGAAATGGACTGCTGAAGACGCACAGAGTACCATGAGACTTCGTGGGCTACCGTGCGTGGGAGAAGGAGATGATGCACAATCCCTATCGTGGACGGCACCATCTTCCGGGCCGACTGATAAGGTACAAGCCCATGCCGTCGCTCCGCAAGTATGATGCGCTGTATGCTATACCGACCTGTCTTCAAATCAACCACAGCCAACGACTACAAGGCTTCCCGTCTGGGGCAAGCTCGGAAACGAACCCATCCATAGACCGCTGTACGGCAGGACACGGTCGGAGGTATGGTACGATGGCTTTATGACCTCTACGAACGGACGAGGGACAAAGTGGCCATACTCTTCTTTATGGAGGCGAACTTCATGCAGGACGTCATTCTGGACGAGTTCGCCGTGGAGGGCAACCTGCGTGGATACCAGCTGCCTCATTATGCCCGACAAGGCAAGAAACCCGAGAAAATACAGCTATAGAAGCTGTCAGCCCACTGTGGGAACGTGGCTGCTTTACTACAGAGAAGCTCAAGGACTCACCCGATATGCAGGTGGGCATAGAGCAGACGCTGGCTCGAACGTGGCAGCCGTGCATGACGATGCACCGACGCTGACGAGGGGGCGATATGGATCCTGCAGCGCAATGCAAGACAGGAAAGTTCAACCGGTGTTCGGAAAAAGACCGACCGCCAAAAATTCATGGTAGTATGATAAAACTGATAAAAGACATCATTTTCGCTTGGAAATACAAGCGTGCAGTCCGTAAGGCAAAAGAAACTGTCGGCCTTGTTCGAATGAAGTCATGTGCTTAGTATGGAGGTAACTCCGGGTCGTTCCCTAAGCAGAATATTCGCCACCTCGTGCGCACCTGTCGCTTCCGTAAGGGCGTAAAGGTGTCGGACATAGAGAAGCACGCATTGTATGTAACTGTATAGAAAAAGGAGGTGACAGATGTTTATTACAGACGAAGACTACAGGGTGGTCATAGGTGAGGCAGCCCTGAAGACTGTATCACAGACCCTGCCGAAAACCGTGCCAATGCCGAGAGCGAGGCGCAGGAGGAGATCGGGTCTATCTCAGACCTGTTTACGACTGCGAAGGCAGTCTACACAGCAGAGGGCGATAAGCGAAACAAGCTCATTGTCATGTCACACCTGCGACATAGCCTCATCACATGGTATCGCCATGCCCCCAGAAGATGGGCAGCGAGATCCGGAAGGAACGTTGAGCGTGCCGTGAAATGGCTGAAGGCGTGCAGGCGGGGGAAGATAGTACCGATTTGCCTGTCTGCGTTGATGCGACAGGGGAACCGTCTGGCATCGGGGTCGTCTTTTCACCACAGAAACCTTAAGACATAACTGGTAATGGATATAAAGAGTTTTTCAGCGGTCTGACAGGACGCTCTGACACGAACGTCCTTCACGACTCACTATGGCAGTTTCAACCTCTGCCAAGGAAGATGACCGCCGCGTGTGAAGCATGTGGTCATGGCACCGCAACGGACCACCGACGCCCTGACGAGAAAGGATATTGCAGATCGGCGTGGCAGATAATATCAACGTAGATGAACCCAACCGTCAGAGGTTGTACGACATCTATCGCGACTCTGGACGCTGACGGTTATTTTTCTGGCTGTGTCCGCCAGCGTGAAGGCTTCGTCATGGCTAAGTCGTTCAAATCCCGGGGACACAGCCGGAACGAGAGCGACGAAAGCACTGTATATACTGACCAGTCGTGGTTCAAGCAGCTGTGCCGTCTGCCCTTGATTCCGTATACTGGGGCACTCTGCCTCATTGAGCTGGGCGACATCGTGCAGGACGGTGACGGATTGCGCTGCTATGACTGCGGGTGAGGCTCATATACCTCGCAAGCACGTCATTCCTGAGTATGGGCGTGTGGTAGCAGATTGGTGATGACTGGAAGACAGGCATCGACTTCCACCAGCCGCCGCCCTCCGACTGTGCTCATAGAGGCAGGACAGCCCGACAACCTCGGTCTGTTTCTGAAGGCTGCACAGCATACGATTCCTAAAAAGAACATGCTTGCTTGGGACACCTTCGGTGAGATATTCGGCATGCCCATGCGTATTGCCAAGACAGCATCACGGGACAGGCGAGATAGACCGGCTTAACCGTATGCTCGTGAGGCTGGCGCCTGCAGACCGCCGTCATGCCTCGACACGGAACTTGAGTTCATTGAATCCACGCGTGGCGATGCGTACAACGTTCATAACCAGCATAGACCAGCAAACTCAGAACCGTCCGCTCATCATCGGGCAGACGATGACCATCGAAGACGGCAGCAGCCTCGCAGAGCCAGACGCACCTGCAGGTGTTCCAAAACCTCGTGGAGGATGACGCCGATATGCTGCGTGACATTGTCAATAACCAGCCATTCCACGAATGGTTGCTCACGGCTTCCCGCCAAGGGCTTTCGCTTCGACTGGGACGATTCCATCGACCATACGCCGGAGCAGCGGCAGCATACGAGACGATGGTGGCAGACCGCTACGATGTGGATCCGGCTTACTTCGCGGAGAAGTATTCCATGCCTGTGGGGGAACGACGGAACAATATGCCCATGATGGAACCGCAAGAAGACCCTGACGACAGGGAAGACTGATGATAAGAACAAACAGCAAAAATGTACACCCTCGATTGGACTTTCACCGACTGCGCGCCGCGCAGCCGGTATGGGGAAATCCCACAGTCTGCCCACCACACACTGACACCTCGACAAGGAGACCGAGGATCAGTCCAAGCAAAACCATTGCAAGGCTTTTCAAAGATATGATGTCAGCTACTTTTCGTTAGCAGAAGCGACGCTCGACATCAATATTCTGCATCTGACGAGGCGCAGTGTGAGTTTACCGGAACCCACGCCTCCGTTCTGGATACTTCTTTCAGACAGGTAAAGATGTCTGAGGCATGCGCAGAAGGCTTGAACGCTCCAACGGCATCTTTCTCCGACTGGAAGACATTTCACGAGCTGGAACGAGCGCTTTCCCGTCGCTTATCGATGAGAACGGCAATCGAAGCCGTTTGAACGCTATTTTGAATGACGCGTTAAACAATAGACACCACACATACAACCGGAACTATCTCCGTGCGAGTATAACTTCGTCCAGTCATCTGCCGAGATGCAAGCCAAATGGGAGCAGTACGCGCAGAGTGACGGAGACCGCTACAACCTGCAGTACCGGACCGCCGGCGACAGCGAGGTGCGCCCGGAAACACGCTGCCCTCACGGCGTTACACCGCCGACGACCGACCCGTCTCTGGGAATCCTATTACCCACCCAACGGCTGGGCTGCTCGTGTACGGTTGTGCACGCATGCGTCAGCATCCGGCTACACCGCAGGACGGAAGGATGCTCGTGGAGAGGAAAGTTCTGCAGGCGACACGAAAGGGATATTCCGCTTCAATGCCGCGTCAAGCAGAAGAAGACCGTGCCCGATTACAATCAATACACCATCAGACGCTGTAACGACTGCGACTTAGTCAAAAGGCAGGACAAAACTCGCCTCATCCCTGAGAACGAATCACTGCTCGCTCTGCAAGCCCATCAGAATGTGCGAGAGCCAGAGGTTTGAAACGAAAAGGCACATCCCAATGGAGGCAGGGTACAGGTACATCAGTTGGTCAATCCTGCACGACACAGCTGACTATCATAAACTCATGCAGGCTGCCGAATTCTTGCACAAGCAGGGACAGCAGGCGAGGCTCACCCCAAGATGTCCCGACCGTGCAGAAGTTCGCCCATCAGAATATCTACCACTCGCTCATGGGAACAAGCACGAGGGCAAACGCCCTGACCCGCCCATCGATGGCAAGCGGTATCGAACACGAGGGATCTACATCAGCAATCCAAAGCGGCATTCCGAACATGCTGGAATGATGGACTGAAACAATCGGACAGACTACTGTTGACAAACCTGATTTCGACCGAAGTACATGAAAACGCATCATCCATCAGAGAACAAAGGATGGACAGCGTATCACAGAAGTGTGGTTGAAGAATGGAGAGAAAATTAGAAGTATTGTATAAAAAGTTAGGAGGAATGATTGCTCATTCCTCCTTCAGCGAGGAACCGGTAGTCAATAGCTACGGAACTTCACTGCAAATATAGTAATAAACCATCAAATATCAAACAATTATGAAGAAAATTATCGAATTTCTCAAAAATCAAACCACTACAAGCACCTTATCGGTGGTTTTATGGTGGGATTGCTTGCCTGTTCGCCTTGGACAGCACTCTATTCGGCTGTCGGGCAGCCACCTGTCTTGAACTCAAGGACAAGATGTATACAACATCTATGGCTGGACAGACTGGTCGCTCTCGGTAGGTGGTGGTGCGTTGCCGCGCTTATCTGGCTGATTCTCCGAAAAGTTGAACGAAGCCCCTCAAATATGAGTACCTGCATTTGGAACGGCGGAGTCCCCCAATCCCGTGTTGTCTATCGTGCAGCAACAACGCGAACCCTGAACTGCGGTGTCTCGCACACGAACGCGGAATAACGATGCTTCGCTTCGCACACGAATGTCGGTTCGCGTCTGGCAAACAACTCAATCGGTCCCACGGCAAAGGAGGACGGTCCTGCCAGCTGCACCGAGGGGGCGCTGGCAAAAAGCACTCATCAGGGTGGAAAGCCGGAACATCACGTCGGTGGAGTTTGGCAGGTCCACACCAAGACCCGAAAACTCAGGCCCGGAGTAAGGAAGGCTACGGCCTTTTCGTGTATAAAATATGGGGCCAGCAGATAAAAGAGATGCGCAGGAAGGATACATCATCGAGGAGGTCGTAGAATACTCCAATATGTCGCACCTGTTCGACAGGGTGCTGCGTGGTACCGAAGCGAAAGGAAAGCCCGCAGGGTGTTCGCTGCTTGCCCATCGCGAGGAGGTAATTCGCGAGTTAAGCGAGTGTATCGAGGCAGGAACCTTCACGGTCAGGGACCACCGTGAGCGTGAGATCAATGAGAACGGCAGGTACGCCGCATACAGATTCTGTCAACGAAGACCGTATAGCAGTACGCTATCGTGGCTGTGGTGGACAGACACCTGAAGAAGCGTTTTATCCGACCCACTCTCGCAAGTATCAAGGAAGGGGCGCACGACCTTCTGCACATATCCACAGGGATATGCAGGAACAGCCGGAATCGACACGCTACTGCTACAAGTTTGACATCAGCAAGTCTAAGAGAGTATCTTCAGATACGGTGATGGATTGTGTACGCCGGGTGTTCATGACGAGAGCGCTCATCGCTACGCTTGACGGTTTTGTCCGTGCGATGCCCTCGCGGACTGAGCATAGCCTCGGGTCTCACAGGGACTTGGAAACCTGCCGTCCATACACCTTGACCACGTGCTGAAAGACGAGTGTACGTCACTTTACAGGTATTGTGATGATGGAGTTGTACTCTGCTGGCTCCAAGAGGAACTTTGGGAAGGAAATCATACACCGTCGATAGAGAGCATCGGTCTGAAGGCAAAGAGGAATGAGCGTATATTTCCTGTTAGGGAAGGAATAGACTTCCCTCGGCTACGTAATCCGTCCTGACCATATCCTCCTGCGCAAGCGTATCACAGAAAGCCGCTAAGAAACTGAATGAAGTAAAATCAAGAAAGAGACGGCTGAACTCATAGCTCGCTTTTAGCGCACGGGCAAAAGCACGCCGACTGCAATAATATGTTATAAATTAACAGTGCAGACTCATTTATGACTTGAACGTTTCTACCAGCCGGAAGACGGCAAGAAACGTTTTCCCGGAACAGTGGTGAGTATCCGAGAACTGGTAAACCTGCCTATCGTGGTCAAGGACTCTCGAGACGGTATCAAGACAGAAACCAGGGGGGATGACCGCTGCATCGTTCCATTCGAGGTGAAATGGGGAGATGAAGAAGTTTTTCACCAACAGCGAGTGAAATGAAGAATATCCTCGCACAAATTAGGGAATGCCGACGGCTTCCCGTTCGAGACAACTCATCCGACGGAAACCGGCAAGGGTAGAACAAAATACGTTTTCAGCTGATGATTAGAGTACAAGGAAGTGCCGGTGAGGCTGCTCGAATGCACCAACCCGGCAAGAGGAAAATGGCGTGCGTTGGACGCAGCAAAAAGATGATGGCTCGGCAGATTATATGGAAACACGAGTTTGACCACCTGCTGGAACTGGAGGAAGTAAAGAGCTCATAATAGCATGGCACAATGCCAAGGTAGATGAAGCTCATACTTTCGGGATTCACCTTACGAGGATATGGCTGTATGGCTGTCGTCCGAAAAACCGCTCAACTATAAATCGGCATACGACCTTGCCGTACAGACCGTAGGGGCAACCCCTGCCCGTTACCTTTCTCAAATTGGACAGACGAGCAGCCGCAGTACCGCAAGTTTGAAAACGCTCGACGAATTGACGGATTTCGCGTCAAGGCGATGATCTATATCCAGTCCTCTCTGGCCAATGGTTGGAAGCGAAAAGGACGCCATCGACCGGTCGGCATACAGGAAGGAGGCTGACCGCGAGTAAGGGCTGTGGTTGTTGAGTGGAATTTCCAGGTGGCTCAGCCACCCTGCAAAGTTGTTCTATGCGGCATGCTGCATCCACGATGATGACTACGACCGTGCAGAAGCGACCGCAAGGCTGCTGATGTCCGCCTGTTCGTAATTGCTTCCGGAAGATAGGAGTGCAGTTTCGCACCGGCAAAGGTCCTCTGCAGCTGTCATTGCACCATGCTACTACTGGAGCGTCCGCCTGCTTGGTGGAAACTATTTCAAGTATAGTGGATAGTTGAGAGTCCTTCGGGGAGGGATATAAAAGCCCTCGGCTCAGCATTAGTCATCTCACACATATTATCACACAAACGCCACAAGAGCGCGACCAGGGGCAAATGCCCTGACCACTCTTATGGCTATGTGCCTATGTAAGTGAGATGTTGCAAAAGATACAAAAATTTTCATGACGATGAAGATAATGAGGTCTTGAAATTTAACATAGGAACTGATAAAAAGACTGCGAATGGCAGGAATACGCTTGGAAGATGAGCAGTCGTGGACTTGTATAGTGATTATACCACACCGTCTATGAAAGGAGAAAAGGTGTCATACATCGTGGCTATCCTTTCCAGAAAGGTACGCCGTGAACGGAAGCGCATACATCAGCACCTTTCAAACAGACTGCACGCCCTCTAGTGTGACGGCTCATTTGTTCTTCTGTCTGTACTGGCATGGGTATCTTTGTGCTGACAAGCAGACGAAATATGAACAAGTATTACCAAATTCTTCAAAGAATCCTCGTGTCAGGGAAGACAGGACAACAAGAAGGGAACTATCCGCTACCTGCTCAACGAACAGCTGACACTAACCCCGGCGACCTGCTCGACATCTTTGAGAGCCACGGCATTGCCTGAAAGAACTGAAATGAACTCCGCCTCTTATGGCGAGCGTAAATGTAGAGAAACACAGGGAAGCGGGTATCAACTGGTGGGACTACTGCGGTCCGGTTCTTGTGAACAGCTATCCCACTTATTCGGGAGAAACTCCACCATTGATTGCGAAGATCAACCGTGAGGCGCAGCAAGAACTATGTCCTTTTCTTGGCTCAACAAATGCAGAAAGCAATCAAGCACCCTGTCCTCAGCCCTCTGCAGTTTCAGATTGAACAGGAGAACTCGTGCTACTGCCTACCAGCGCAGTAGCGATGCTAACCTTGGACCGCCTGCCGACATCTCACCATCTCTGCCTTATGGCAAGACAGATAGAACTGCTGCCGAAGTCCATCACGCTCAATATCGGCAATGTACACATTTACGAGAATAACATCAGCCGGACGGAACAGCCTTGCCGGAAATGAGGACACTAAATTTGACCTAAATGTATGAGCCGTATAGGTTACAGTCAGCCCCACTTTCGTGGGACAGAAAAGAATGTTCGTCAAGGAGTTTATAAAGGTTTTTGTCGCAATTTCCTGCCGACACCGTATTCGTGGATTTGTTTGAGGCTCCGGGCGTCTCGCACATTGCCGACGTACCAAACCTGAACTCGACAGTGGTTTACAATGATTTCGACAACTATCGCTGCCGACTACAGCACATTCCACAGACCAACAGGCTGATAGCCGACCTGCGCGACATCGTGGCAGACAGTGCGCCAGCAAGCCCATCACTGGCGAGTTGAGGAGCGTATCTCGCCCGTATCGAGCAGGAAGAGAGGGATCGGATATGGATTTCGATTACGCTGTCCTCATCGATTATGTTCTCAATGAACAGCAAGTGTGAGTGCCTGAAATGCGAAAGGAAACCCTTACAACAGCATCAGGAAGAGTGACTACCCAACCTGCCCGGACCATCTCGACGGGCTTGAGATAACCTCCCGCGACCACAAGGAACTATTTAACCAACACAAGGACACACTGAGCGTGGTGTTCCTCGTGGATCCTCCTTATCTTCCACGGGAGGTAGGCACCTGTAATAGTACTGGAAAATGGCTGATTATCTGGACGTGCTGAATGTCCTGCAGGTCATTCCTTTGTCTATTTCTACTTCCAACAAACTCTCCATTCTTGAAGTGTGAGTGGCTGGGACGTAACCGGTCCCTCGCAATCCGTTTGAGAATGCTGTCAAGGTGGAATTCAACGCGACATGAACTACAATGCCTCGTACACGGATATGATGCTGTTCAGAAGGAGGCTGTCTGATCGCGTTTATTTCAACTCAGGCAGATGAGAGCTCCCCGACGGTAAATTGTCCGTCGAGGGGCTTTTGTTTCGATGCAGGGCGTTTATTCCGTCATCAGATAACGCACTTCGCAGCTGTCTCTATGCTCTCCAATATGTCCTCGTGGTTGTGGTTGGTGTCTATTGCGACGAGCGTCATTCCATTGAAATCGCTCACCGTCCAGCCCTTCGAGTGTAGAATGTATTTTGATAGCTCAGATCCCGCTGCGTCCTGACCGCCCTCGATCCAGTCTGTAAACGATGCGCAGGCGCACCAGTCCCTGCCACGATGCCCCTGCCTTGGAACGGCGAGCAGTTGATGGTGGCTATCTCCACGAACACGGCAGGACGTTCGCAGTTATCCTCCTGCTCAATGAAACTCCACGTTGTGGTTCCACAGGGCAATGTCGCCACTTCGCACGTTTACATTCAGTTTTTCCTTGATGAGCGTTGTATAATCTTTTTCATGTTTTTGTTTGATGTCCAGAAACGGTCAAAATACTCGGTCGATTTTCCTCATGATTTCGGCTACATGTTTTCCACTTCGGGTGCCGTGCCGAGGAACTGCCGCTTGGGTATCTTGATACCGCTGCCGACTCTCATCAGGGCGAGCGGTTTCAGAACTCGGCCTCCGTACCAGCTGCACCGTGCGTTTGTCCTGCCTTCGTTCCCCGTTCTTCTTGCGTCCGAACGGAGCCGACTGCCTCATACCTGTGCCGCAAGTCCTTCATCTTCCTCGTTACCTTGATTTCGCCCCTGCCGTGTGAATGAGCAGCTGCAGGGGTGAGAGGCTGAAGGTTACACTGCTGTCCGTACTCGGCTCTGCACGCTGCGCCGCAGACCGCCAGTGTCAATCAATATGGAACTACCGGGGGCGCATCGGACTTTTTCGCCTTGCCCACTTCTGCGAGAAAAAGCCCGCCGCTCGAAATTCGTCGAATCGTCCGTAAGATCGACACGATGTCTTTCAAAATTCGGGCAATAACCTCGTGCGAAATCATCTTTCATTGTCGTTCCAAGTCAAAGACACGCAGCGAGTACGTCAGCTATCTTATTCTGCTTTCTGCGCTCGCGTTCAGTATCGTTGTAGAACGCGCTCCATGACACAGGATCACGACCGTCGCGCATCCTCGCGGTTGAAATTCCGCTCTTGGCATGCTGGTCGTATATCCTGTTTATTTCCTCCACACGTTTTCTGGTAACTTTACTCCGCGTCGCTTCTGCATATCCTATCGCTCCTTTTGTTTGAAGGTCTGATGTCATATTCATAAACCGCGTCACCGTAACCCTGCCTGAACCCTCGCACTGGGGGCACTGCTCAAAGGTAAACGTGCCGTCTCGTCGCTATCCGTCAGTAAATGCCCCGTGCCGCAGCACTTGCGGCACAGGGCTACTCGGCGCCTTTTGCTACTTGCGTGTCATGCCGTTTCCTCCTTCTTGGGTTCCACGTAGAAGGCTTCCGTCCTACCACCTGAATGCACGGCCATGCTATCCGCTATCCGTTTTGGCATCACGGTCGGCAACAGCGCTTATCCTTGGCGATGTCCAAGTCTGGCGTGCATAGTCAGGAAGGAACTCTCAACCAGTTGCAACGCGCTGTGCCCATGTAAAGCCTTTGAGGGTCTTCAGCTTCGGCGTGCCCGTGCGGAAGCCTATCACACCGTGCGCCAGCGTCGAGGCTCTTCTTCTGGTGAACAGCTCGGCTGGTTCTCCGTGGCGAAGCCACAGAGTGTCGAACGCCTTGTCGCGCTCCTCCGAGAGGGTGGCTATCTTGTCGGCATACTTCTACGGTACTTGGCGCACTGCAACTCAATGTCCGCATTGATTTTCTGCAACTCTGCATCGCTCTCTGCATAGGTTGCAAACGCTTCATCGGCGGCTTTCTGCTCACGCCGGTAATGATTACTTTTTCTTTCTTGTTGCCATTGTATTTTTCTTTTTATAGGTTGATAAAAACTAATCTTCTCATGTCGGCGACCAGTTCAGCTTCTGGCGCTCATCCTCAATCTCAGCGAGCTGCTCAAGGCAGTTATTACACTCCGCTTCGCTTACGCCCTCCGTGAGGTTTCTTTTGATGTGCCCGATCGTACGCTTTACAAATTCTCTTGGTATCATATCATTAACTGCTATATGCCCGATAGGGACATAAACAAATGAAGTCTTACTTTTCTGCTCTTCCCGTGGTCGCTGTGGTTTCAGACCGCCCTTGCGCTTGATAGTCCTCAGTTTTACAGCGAGGTCTTCAAGCTCCTCTATGCTGATGTTCCTGAAAGGCTTACCAGCAAGACGGAATTCAGACAGAAGTTGTTCATCGCTCCAGTCTGTGGTATCCACACCGAGCTGCTGCATCAGCTTCAGGCACACGCTGCGCTTCCGTCTGAGTTCCTTCCGGATGGCCTCCCTGCGCTCATCGAATCCTGCCACTCGTTCCATATCGTTGCACATCGCATCGTACTCCTGTATGGAAGTCTCGTGAAGGTGGACCGTCCGACCGTGGGTATATTGCTCCCAAGCGTTTCTATATCTGCTCCGGGCAGTTTTTCAGCAGACAGTAGAAACGTGCGTGGTTCCGTTCCGCTCCATAGCTTCTCCTCCTTCCAGTCCTTGTATGCGCTGCGGCCACAGGCTACGACCTCGCCACGCTGTTCTTGAAAATATCAACGCTCGAACAGTGGTGTGCCGTGACACAGATGTACAGCCTGCTGTTGAATTCCATTACCTGCACGGCTTCCCGTGCTTCTGGGCATCAAGTGCCCGCCTGACGGTCTGCTTCGATACGCTCCGCACGCCGCTCGTGCCACACGAATACGCTTCTGATTTCGTCCAAAATTGCCCATTGTCATATTGATTAAAGATTACGCATTGTCTGACGCTCTCCACTCAACGGTTATCACACTGCGTCGAGCTCTGCCACACCTCCTTGCATATCGGGCACCTCTGCTTGCAGCATTCCTGCCACTCATCTTCCGCCAATGGTAGCCCGTTCCCTGACAGTAAGGACAACTGTGCCCACGGCTCGATGCGGTTTGTCAGCGCGCCCGCCCGACCCATACGCTGAGCAATTTCAATCATCCGTCTTTCTGCTCATATCGCTCTTGATAGTCTTATTCTTTCGGGCAGTACCACGGTATAGTTGCAATATCGGCAGCACCGTCCTTCCGTTCTCACGGGATAGGGATTATACCATCCTCTATCTCTTTGCCGCAGATGCAGCATTTTTCTTTATCGTCCATCATAGATTGTTACGTTTTCAATATACCTTCTTTCCAGACAACATATGGTTTCCGGCTTCACCCAATTGACCTGCCCAAGCAGTAGGTTTGCAACCATCACACGAACCTTCATATCGCAGATAACCTGAGCCGTCGTGCCGCTTTTGCCAGTTGGCTCTATCCTCTTGGCTGATGAAGATGAAGCACTTGCGATTGAAAACGGCGCATCAAGGCAACAGCAGCAGGATAAGTCCAGCCGAAATCGTCGTATGCCACTTGGTAGGAGTCCACGATAATGAACTTCGGGCTCTTTGGCTTGGCAAGGCGTTCGGCAAGTTCATCTATCGAATCATCAGTTACAACGCGAAAGCGTCCCTGCACCTCGTTCATTCCCAAATAGTCCATTCGACGTTGAAAACTCTGGTTTACACGTTCCTCGTAGCTCATAGAGAACAGGACCATACTTGCATAGTTCCTTGCCCAACTGCATCACGAATGAACTTTTGCCCTGCGCACTCGCTCCACTGATAAACCCGGAGGCGTTCTCGGCAGGGAAAGTAAACGGCTCACTCCACGGCTCGCTTCAGACGCAATGTTACCCATTTCATGGCTGCAATCTCTTTCGGACTGTAAGGCGCGTTCGTCACTTTTTCCGTTTTGATAAGTTCCATAACAGTTGCGTCTGCAATTTTCCACTGCACACGGCAATAAGTTCTGCTGTTATTGGACCTTCATCTTTTATCATTGCGCCATAAAATAAGGCGTGATAGCCAGTTCGTAGCGGCGTTGCTCCCAATCAATCCGTGGTCTCTCTGCACGGTTCATCTGTATGACCGCATCCATATACTGCATTTCTATCTTTGTCATCATAATTATGCTCCTCTTTAATTTTTCGATTTCTGTATATACTCGCCTCAGACCGCCACCGCTCTTTGCGTACTATCTGACCAATGTCCGTGCCTTCGGTGCCTACGCTGGCCATGCGCACGGGGCTTGTTCAACAGGAACTTCTACGGTCATCTTCTTTGGTCAGGCGTTACACGGCTGGACTTACCGCCATAGCGTGAGAATATCTCGGCATAGCCCACTTCTGATGTTCCACCATTCTGTTGATTTTGGCACGCAGTCCGTCTGCTCCATCATATACCAGTCACAGCACATTTCCGTTGCGTTCCACAATGCCTCCAGTTCAAGGAAAGCCTCGTACTGCAAGTCTCAGCTTCGTCCAGCACTACCAACGGACGCTCCATCGAGCGTAGATAATACACGAGATCCTCGTAGGTGTCCTGATACTTGCCGCTGATGCCGACACCAAACTCCTGTGCTACCATTTCTTGACCAACGCACGCTTCGTCTTCACTTTGTGAACAATCGACGACACAGCGTTACGGTGTTCGTGCACATACCAGCGTGCCGTATGAGGTCTGCTGATGCTGGGCAGGTCGCAGAGTATCACGCTCAGACTGCGTTCCTGACACGCTCCATCTGCAGGCTGATATGGACCAGGTTTCCGTCTGTGCCCCTTTCCACTCAATCGTCTCTCGGAGGTTCACGTCCAGCCTCCGGGCAATAGTTTACCAGCGCTGGCACCCTCAGCGCTTCCCGTTTGGCCTTTTCGCCGTTATAGACACTTTGGAGATACCCAGCGCCGATGCGTGCTTCGCATCACTCGGATAGTTCTTGCGTTGGCTGCCACGCCTCAGTTCCGCTGTTTTTAGTCTCACCAATCGTATTCATGGCATTTTAACGTTATTCTGTACGTCGCGACCGCCTGTCCGATGCGCTTGGCAATGGCATTTTGGCTCATATTTCAGAGGAGCGGGGGATTTCAGTTCCAGTACCTCCTGCTGTGCCTGTTGGCTCGGCTTCAGTATTCCCAGTCCGTCGATGGCGTTGTCCTCAACATATTTGTTGAACTTCGACTATCTCTTTTCGTTGTTCCATGAATGCAGCTGGTCTTCTTCCGTCTGTTCGGCTACATAACACGGCTGTAAGTATTCACTTTCTCCACGGTGTCGATGTATTTGCCTTTCTGATAGATAAACACCCCTGTGGTGCGCCTTCATCATCGGGGAAGATAACAGCCGTTACCTTATAATTGTTCGGTTCCAGCCGTTCCAGTACGCCGTGCTGCTCAGCCACCAGTCTTCGTGTGCCACCCTTACGGTCGAATTTCTGCGAATACTCGTTTCCACTCTTTCACCGATATGATGCGCCGTTCTCGACGGCGTATGGCAGCAGGTTCGGCCATGTTTGCCTCCGCACCTGCCAGCGCGCGTCATTCCTCGGATACCATCTTCTGTTGGGGTGCAGCATGTTGTTCCACTCTTCATTGTCCTTACGGTCATGGCAACCAGCCGTCTCCCAGTGAAATATTCCTTGTCCTCGTAGAGTTCGTTGGTCTCGTCGCTGATTTTCTGATACTCCTGACGCCACTCTGCCCTTGCCGTAGAAACGACCGATACCCTCGTGGTTCTGTGTATCACGCTGCGCCTCGCACCGTTCAGAGGCTCGGCATATTTCTCCTGTGAGTTCGAGGGGCGCAGAAGCACGAACTTGAACACTGTCTCGGCTGCAGAAGCCCTCCTTGTACTGGCTCATCAGGTGGTTCTCCACCGATACCCGGCAGAATGCCCCAGCCGTTACGCGCTATCGGTCGGAACATATCACGGAAGCAGTCCACTACGAGCCGCTCGTCCTTCTTCCTCGCACAGCTTGCGCTCATACGCACTGGCTTACTAGCGTCGTAGGCATAGTAGGCGATCACGCTGCTACGTATCTTCAGCTTGCTGTGAGGTCCCACGTCAACCATCGTGATCTCGCTCAGTGAGAACTGTCCGCTGCGACGGTGCATATAAGGCATTTGTCTGCATAAAAGGTACCCAGCTTGATAGCGACTTTTCTATCAGCATTTTGGTTTGCCGGCTCGTTCAGTATATGTTGATAGCTCCGCTCAGGGACTTCGGGTCGCCGTTCTTATCCGTGAAATCATCGATTGAACAGTTCTCCGGTTTTCGGTCGTAAACATCAAATCGCCACAGACAAAGCTGATATATCCCGTGTACGTTACTGTTGTGGGGCTTGTTCGGCAAGACTGCGTCACGACCAGCTGCTTTGATCTTGTAATCCACCTTCCTTGCGCTCTGGTTTCCAAACCGCGCTGATAAGACAGCCGCAGCCGTTGCGCTTGTAGTCGTTTCACCTTCTTCCCAGCGCAGCGTACTGGCAGGGAGTGTATGTCCCAGTTCCTCGCGCAAGGTTTCGATGGTTCAGCCATCATATCAGTTGTATCTACCACCGAATAGGCGTTACCGTCCCGCGCGCCTCATAGAGTTTGATGCAGCAGTTCAGTACCGAGGCGTTGATGATATACTCGCGCCTCTCGTCAAGGTCGATACCCGTCTTGCTGCGATCATGGAAGAAGGCAACAGCAGCTTGGTCCATCTGCAATTGGAAAGTACCCACGTCTTGATGCGAACCTTGCCGCCACTGGGATACATTTCGACAGCCTCCCTTGTATTTTTGTCGGCAAACTGTCTAGTGGCAATCAGAGCACAACGCCATTCGCACCACCTCCACGACGACAACGTCTATCTGACCTTCCAAGCCTTTCTATTTGTAATTAGCTCGGTCACAATTCCGCTGTCCACAAGCTCGTGGTAGGATATGCAAAAGTTTATTACCGTAATACTCCACACCGTCCTCCTTATCTCAATGCCGATGCCCAGTTATGGATGGAAGGTATTTCGCTGACCATCACGTGATTTGTAGCGCTTACTCCTGTTCCTTTGTGGAACACTACGCAGTTCTCCTTATAGCAGAACTCCCGCTGAAAACATCGTCGGGCAGATGCCATCGCAGTATAGCCGTCGGCATCGCTAGGTGGATTTCAGCTTCCCTCAGCTTTTTACCATTACAATGCCTCCACGCTGCAAAAGCGAGCGTGCGTATCTTCTTCATAAGGTCGTTGCCCTCATTTATATCCTCAAAGTGCGTAGCGTTGAAAATGCGTGCTCAGTGACGCTTTGAGTGCCTTTGAGATAAAATTCGCGGTCTGCTTTCTGAATGTGAATGTACTTTTTCATAATCTCACTTATTTATTAGTTATACTTGGACGGATGCCGGGAGTCGAACCTGAGGTAGCGATCCTGCTGTCCGAGCCATCCCCGTCTTGTTATCCTACAATCTATTTACCCTCTTTCTCAAGAACTTTCTTTTAATTGTTTCAAATATCATACTGTTCAGCTTTTTAGGACGGCTATGTATGTTTCTGTCCTTGTAACGCACTTCTTTGTTTGGTTCTGCAGCATCTATATCGCAAAGATAATTTCGCCTACAGCATCCAAAAGTCTGTCCAAATTGTCATCATCTATTTGATACAAAAGTGTCTCGTTCATAATTTTAATTCTCACACATTGTTACTCGCCCTCGTATCTTTGCGTTTCCAAATGGAATAGTTGCAAAGATATGAAATCTCATATACAAAATATTTAGACGTAAATTTTTCATACTAAAATGAAAATAATGGGCGAGAATCTCAGATTTAGGAACTCATAGATAGCAAAAAAGAGGAGAATATCTGATTGATGTGCAGATTGCAGCACAATTGAGGTACAATAAGGCTGCAATAAGTGATATTAAGAGTGGTAGAAAAACTATCGGTTGAAAATTATTAGAAGTATGAAATCTTCACACCCTGTGGTTAATATTGAGTGGATTATAATGGGAGAAGGGAAGCCCTTTACAGAAACCACTACAGAAAATGAATATCCGCAAATTAGGTGATACTACCATCTTCTTAGACAAAATTTCGAAGCAAGCAGAGGAAACTGGACAACCTCAAGCAGAAGTCCGTCAATTAACTATTGAAAAAGAAAGGCTTGCCGCCAGTGCCCAGTCTTCAAACACTGCGAACGTCGGGTAGACATCTTTAGAGTTATCAAGGGAGGACGTTGGCACGAAAAAGAATAGCAAGAAGATACCACATATGCTCCCAGTTCCTCCCTTTCTCCTTCTTTTCTCATTCTCTTTATGCATAAAAACAGGAAAGTTACTGATATATAGTCATTTAATAATGTAGAATTTCAAAAGTAGTGGTATTTAGGGGCTATCGGCACGCGCATATCATTAAAAAGTAGCACTCTTACCCTCATTGTATCGCACCCCTCAAAACCTACTTTACTAACCCCAGTTATCAAAAACTAACCCCACTTTTAACCCCACCTTAACCCCAGCACTCTAAAATCGCCCACAAAAGTATCGCACGAAAAAGGACATAAAACCACCTGATTTTACCACTCCTCTCAAAACGGCGTTTTTAATGCTGTTCTACCTTTTCTTTCTTAGTCTTTATACGTCTGCCCCAGAACCACCCGAAATGAGCGTAGATTGCTTTATTACAGCCCGTTCGTGATAATGTACCCATTGCCGAAAGCCCGGCATGGAGCAAATAATTACGTGTAGCACCTACCTGTTCAGGCGTGAACATTGCTGGCAAACGGAAATACGGCTGAAATACCAGTCTTCCGTTTCTGTATTCTGTAATCCGTGCATCAAGTGTATGTGTATAACCTTTGCCATAATCTATTATTTTACGTTGCAAAATATACCAAATAATAATTATATGGAATAAAATAGTACTTTATCTAAGACCACAATAGCAGATTTCCTGCCCTCGTTGTTTTCCTCGCCATCCCATGTGTCTTTCTGTAAACCTAAGTAAGCCTTTAGTAAATCTCTGAGCCCTCAACGAGCCCCAAAGTCAAACCGTGAAATTAAAGCAATATAAACGTTTTCGTTTTACAGGTTCATATTCTATCTATACGCATAACTCTTTGAAACATAAAGCAATAAGCCGTTTTTATCTCAACTCATTTTTATACGCTTCAGTTCTGTGCCCCATATGAGAATGCCTTTAATGGCTAATGCTTAGCGTTGTAATGGCTAACGATTTTTAGCCTCATAATAAAAGGCGTCTGAATTATCTAATGAACAGCAATTCGCGATATTTTGAAGTGTCAAAGTCTGTCAGCAACAATTAATTCAAGCTTATCGATGTGGTAACGTATGGCTTCAAAGTAAGTCTCTACGGTGTCATGATAAGCCACTGCTTTCGCACGCGGGTTCTCAATCTTATAGCAACCTTGCGCATTGACCATATCTTCCACACCTTGCCTCAATAGCGGCCGTGTGATCAGCTATTTCACGAATAATCTTCATGTTGTGTTCAGACAGCTTTTCGCCCTTCTTCGGGGCCGTAGATAGCCATAAGACGCTCGACGTTACTTGACAAACGGCTCTGATAATCGGTAGCAACGGGAATAATATGATTCATAGAAGGTCGCTCAATACGCGCGCTTCAATTTTGAATTTTCTTTGTAAACGTCTCCATTTTACTTCATTTCGTGCTTGAGCTCGTTGCGCTTTCATGACGTTTTGCTCTCAAACATCTTCACGCTGGCCTCATCAAGGTAACGGTCGAAGACGACAGGGGCCGACTTTTCTGTATCTAATCCGCGACGTTTAGCCTCCGCAATCCACTCCGTCGCCGTAGCCATTGCCATCGAAATGTATCGGACGGCAGGTCTTAATATCCTCACTGAACACGTCGACAATGGCCGAAATCTTGTCCTCACCTTTTCGCAATGAGCGCGTCAACACGACGTTTTAAAGTCGGTGAGGGCTTCAGCAACAGCGGTGTTTAACACAATTTGCGCACTGGCACAGTGGCTGACGAGCCTACGGCACGGAACTCAAAAGCGGTTACCTGTAAAGGCAAAGGGCGAGGTTCTGTTGCGGTCGGGCTATTGTCGCGCATGATGTCAGGAATCTGTGGAATATCAATATGCACACCCTCTTTACCTTTAATAAAGAGCGCGTCTTTGTCGGCTTTCTCAATATGTTCAATCACGTCCGACACGGTTCTGCCGAGGAAACTCGAGTGATGATTGCGGGCGGAGCCTCGTTCGCTCCAAGGCGATGGCCGTTGCCAGCGTCCATAATTGATGCCTTCAGAAGTCCGTTGTGGCGATACACGCCCATCAGTGTTTTCAACCACAAATACCACAAAACGCAGGTTGTCTTCGGCAGTTTTTCCTGGTCCGCACAAAGAACGCCCGTATCGGTAGACAACGACCAGTTGTTATGTTTGCCCGAACCGTTTACGCCACTAAATGGTTTCTCGTGCAGTATACCTCAAAAACCGTGTTTGTGCGCAACCTTTTTCATGAGCGACATCAGCAGCATGTTATGGTCAACAGCCAGCTTGTTTCTTCGAAAAATGGGGCACACTCAACTGATTGGGCGCAACCTCGTTATGACGTGTCTTAACAGGTATGCCCAATTCGAGGAGCTTCAATCTCCAGTTGTTTCATAAACTGCTGAACGCGCTCGGGTATAATACCAAAGTAATGGTCGTCCATCTGCTGGTCTTTAGCCGATGAGTGACCCAATAATGTCGTCCTGTTAAAAATCAAATCGGGCGGGCGGCATACAAATCTTCATCAACGAGGAAGTATTCCTGCTCCCAACCAAGGTTCGCATTTACTTTTCACGTCAGGATAAAAAGAAGTGAGCACCTCAGTTGCGGCCTTACCCACAGCATGTAACGAACGCAACAACGGGAGCCTTATAGTCTAAAGGCCTCGCCGGTATAAGAAATAAAGATAATTTGGGTATACACAGTGTCGTCAATAATAAATACAGGAGAAGTGGGGTCCCAAGCGCCATATCCGCGCGCTTCAAAGGTAGAACGAATACCACCAGAGGGGAACGACGAAGCGTCAGGCTCGCTGAACCAACAGTTTGCCCGAAAAATTCCTCTATCATACCGCCTTTTCCGTCGTAGTTCTACAAAGGCATCGTGTTTCTCTGCAGTGCCCTCGGTAAGAGGTTGGAACCAGTGAGGTAGTGGGTAACGCCGTTTTTCGTCGGCCCATTGCTTCATGCCTTTGGCTACAGCATTGGCTATTCCGCGGTCGAGTTGCACGCCATTGTCGATAACATCAACCAATTTTCGTACACATCAGCGGGCAAATACTTGTACATTCTGGCACGATTAAAGACCTTTCTCCCAAAATTCGGAAGGGCGTTGCACTGGAGTAATCACCTCAACGGGTCTTTTGCGAGAAGCTTGCGTCACTGCTTCGAAACGTAAATTTGTCATAAACTAAGTATTTATTAGAGTTTATCCTGTTGGTTTTGGACATTTGTTCGTTTTTCGATTGCAAAAGTTAAGCAAAAAGATAGCATTTGTTACGTTTTACGGTGATTTTTATTAGTATGAATGTTATAATCTTTTTCGATAGTATCATTATATCTTTGCAACATACATATTCTTGGTGAGGATATAAAACCTAAAACCATACGAAGATGACGAAATGCTAATTTGTTTGTACACCTTTAGTAAGCCCCTGACGGTGTGGAGAAGCGTATTTTGTGCTGTTCGCCATAAAGGTTTACACGGTTTATAAAGATTCTTTATGTTGCATAGAATAGTTTTTCACGCTGCATAGAACACAAAGAAAGTTCAATAGAAATCTTAATATACTTTTTGATTATGGAAAAGAAAATCGTAGGTATTGGTGAAGCCCTATGGGATTGTTTGCCTGAGGAAGCAAGTTAGGCGGTGCCCTGCCAATTTTGCCTATCATGTTAGTCAGTTTGGTTACGATTCGTGGGGCGATTAGCGCGCTCGGTAATGATCGCTCTTGGCGACGAAACCATTAACAGGTTTCAAGCTACGGGATTGAAACATATCATGCCCATTGTCGGTTATCCTACGGGTACAGTACAGGTTACTCTCGATGCCGAAGGCGTGCCTACGTATGATATTAAGAACAACGTGGCATGGGATAACATACCTTTTACACCCGAGATTGAGGCAGCAGCGCGCGACTGTCGTGCCGTGTGTTTCGGTTCATTGGCTCAGCGAAGTGAGGTGTCGAGCCAAACAATTAATCGTTTTCTTGATGCCACACCAACAGATTGTTTGAAGATTTTTCGACATCAACCTGCGCCAACAGTTCTATACAAAGGACGTTATCCGTGCATCATTGCGCCGTTGCAATATTCTGAAAATTAATGATGAAGAATTGGTTACCATCGGTCGCCTGTTTGGTTATCCAGGTCTTGACATGGAGAATAAGTGCTGGTTGCTGCTGGGTAAGTACAATCTCGATATGCTCGTACTGACTTGTGGCGTTAACGGAAGCTATGTTTTTTGCACCCGATCACCTCTCGTTTGTTGAAACTCCACAGGTAGAAGTGGCCGACACTGTGGGTGCAGGCGACAGCTTTACTGCCAGCTTTTGTATCAGCGTATACTTGCAGGAAAGTCGATTAAAGAGGCGCATCAACTGGCCGTTGACGTCAGTGCTTACGTTTGTACCTGCGAGGGAGCCATGCCCGTTATACCGCAAGAATATCTCGACCGCATCAAATAAACCTTTCCTTTCCGTTTCCGCGCCCCTAAGTTGGGGGTTTGGGGGTCTGAACAATTGCCCATTTCCTCCTCTCTTTCCTTCCTCACCCCCTAAGTTATTGGGTTTCCGCAGAGCTCTTCTCGATATTCTCGCCCCCTAATTTAGCGGGCATTTCTGTCAGGGCTTGTCACATTTTCCTTCCCGCCCCTTAAGTCAGGGCGAGATGTGGTCTGAACAATTGGCACATTTCCTCCTCCCTTTCGCTCTTAATATTGCAGTCCGCCTTTCTTCCTGCCTTCTGTTTTATAGGCTTTCTCGTAATCCAGCTCCACACTCTTGCGAGTAGTGTATTTCTATCTTATCCTTGCGCCCTTTTTGGCATCTTGTGAAGCCCTTTTTCTCTTTTCTCACGGGCCATTTTATACCGTTTTATATGCTTTTTACTTCTTATTACGGCTACTTTTTGCTGATTATTAGGTCTGTTTGATGAGGCAGGAAGTCTCACCTTTCTGTAATCCCGTATCAGCTTGCAGAGCAAGTGATGCGGGGTATATGGTGGCAGCATAGCATGTCGACCTGAGTGAGGTCGCCCGTTGGCAATGTTACGGCTCACCCTTTTCACCCCTTTTTCGTGTCTCTTTACATCAATTTGCTCGATGTGCGGCGGCCGCAGTACACATGGTTCGTTGGGCGCAGCACGAGTGGTATGACGGCCGTAGTACGATGTGTACCACGACCGTGATATGAACAACAATAAGCTGTAGAGAAATCAACGTTACGTTAAAAAGTATTTAGGTGTTATACCCATTATAGCGTAATATTATTTTAATAAGTGCATTTTACAAATACAATAAAATGCTACTCTTGTTTTATACTATACAGATTGTAAAGCATTGTTCAGACCCCTCAACCCCCTAACTTAGGGGGCTTAAGTGAATGAAAAGGCGGAGAGCTTCTCATCGTAGTGAGAAAGCCCTCCGCGGCTGACAATTACTATAAAATGTAACTTAGGTTATCCTGAAACCATCTTTACCATTTTACGGACTGTCATTATCGTTATTGCAGCGTAAACGTAGCTGTTTGCGTATCACGGCTGTTGGGGCCTAGCCATGACTTTGAACAGTCCTGGTTCGCAAACATACTGCGAGTTCGCTGTTATAGAATTTCAGTTTTTCGGCTGTAATGGTGAACGTTACGTTGCGTGTTTCGCCTGCACGCAAAGCTGATTCGTGCAAAGTCCTTAAGCTCTTTTACAGGGCGTGCTATCGATGCTGCCACGTCATTGAGGTATAACTGTACCACCTCGTCGGCATCGCGATTGCCAGTATTGGTTACGAGCACCGTTACTTTTATTTGTCCGTCAACAGTCATGCTGTTGGCATCGAGCTGTAATGGGCCATATTTTGAAAGTGGTATAACTAAGTCCATAGCCGAAGGGATAGAGCGGATTATTGTCGATATCAATATAGTTGCTGCGGAACTTTATCGAAAGGTCTTTCTTCGGGATTGTGGACGACCCGTGTTGAGATGATTGTAGTAAAGCGGAAGCTGTCCTACGCTCTTTGGCATGCTTACTGTAAGACGGCCCGATGGAACTTTATCACCGAAGAGCACGTCGCAGATAGCATCGCCAGCCTCTGAGCCGCCAAACCAAACGTTAAGTATGGCTGAGAAGTTATCGTTTTCCCAATTCATGACGGTTGAACGGCCGCTAAAGTTAACAAGAACAACGGGTTTTCCTGTTGCCTTAAGCGCAGTAAGTAGGTCTTTTTGTGCATCAAAAATGGTGAGATCAGTACGTGAAGCACACTCGCCAGAGAACTCAGAGGTCTCACTATGGCCGCAACGATGACGTCGGCCTGACGTGCTGCCTGCACGGCTTCGTCCAACATCTCCCTTATTTGAGCGGCTATCGCGAATCTCACGACCGAACATTGAGCCGCGCGCTTCGAGCTCTTTGTCGTACGTTATGTTGCTACCCTTAGCGTAAAGTACCTCAGCACGGCCAACCACTGCGTCGCGCATAGCCTGCAAAAGCGTTTTATACTTGCTGAAAACAGCGGCTACACTCCACGACCCTGGCGTGTTAGCAGCCGTATTTGCCAACGGCCCGATGAGCGCAATCTTGCCTTTTTCTGCAGCGGAAGCAGGTTTTTCAGAATTCTTTAACAGCACAAAGCTTTCGGCTGCAATACGGCGAGCTTCAGCACGCTTGTCGGCAGAGTAAATCTCTTTGCGCACGCTTCTCGTTCAGATAACGATAAGGGTCGTCGAAGAGACCGAGTTTGTATTTCGCTTCCAATATACGGCGGCAGAAGCTTGATTGATAGCAGCCTCTGTAACTTTCGCCTCTTGAACCGACTTTTTCAAGCGTGCCGATGAAGCCATCAGCCACCATATCCATGTCGACACCAGCGTTAAGCGCCATGGCTGCCACGTGTTGCAAGTCGCCCATACCGTGTGCTTGCATTTCCGAAATACCAGTATAATCGGTCACTACAAAAGCCTTTGAAGCCCCAAAGGTCGCGTAAAACGTGGGTGAGTAGTCAGCGATTACCCGTAGCTGGTATGCCATTGATGGTGTTAAAGAGGCCATAAAAGCTGCCCGCTCCAGCGTCAGCAGCAGCCTTGTAGGGAGGGAAGAAGTAGTTGAACATGGCATTACGGCTCATGTCAGCGGTGTTATATTCGCGTCCAGCTTCAACAGCGCCATAAAGAGCAAAGTGTTTTACGCAAGCCATAACGGTGTTGGGAGCGGTTAAACTCTTTTCCTTGATACCCCTCAACCATAGCACGAGCCAACTTGGAAGCGAGGTAAGGGTCTTCGCCATTGCCCTCAGACATACGGCCCCTAACGCGCATCACGGCAGATGTCGACCATGGGAGAGAACGTCCAGCTAATGCCATCGGCACTGGCTTCAGTGGCTGCAATACTTGCCGATTGGCGCACCGCTTCGGTATCCCACGTCATAGAGAGAGCCAGAGGTATAGGGAAAACAGTTTCGTATCCGTGGATAACGTCCATTCCAAAAATCATAGGGAATGCGCAGACGGCTTTGTTCAACAGCAATCTTTTGCAGCTCTTTAATGCTCTTTACGCCTTTAAGGTTGAAGAGTCCACCCACTTCTCCGCGTGATTTTACCCGCAACGTCGCTACTTTTAGCCTGTCCGGTGGTGATATCGCCTGCTACAGGGAGGTTGAGTTGGCTAATTTTTCTCACGCAAGGTCATCTTGCTCATGAGGGTTATCAATAAAGGATTCATCTTCGCATCAGCCTGAGCGTGAGCCGCTGTGGGGAAGAAGTAGGGCAACTGCAAGAGCTGCACGGGAAAGAGTAGTGATGATTTTCAGTATAGTAAATAATTGGGCCTTCTGCTTATTCTCCTGTTATGAAGGGAGAGTTGAGTAGGGCATGATATCCTATATGTGTTATATTTATTCTTAAATGTGCTTTAGCGGCGAAGGGCTTGTGCGGTTATTGGCTCTTTCTTTTGCTGGTTTCTCCCTCCGTTAGAAGAGGGAAGGGAAGAGGTTAAAAACCTAATTTCTGTAGTCCCTCTTGTATTTCGGGACAACTCATGAACAGTTTCCACAACAGACCAGAGCGATAATTCTCAATCATGGGCGTGATTATGAGCTGATCAATCGCCAGATAACGTGGCAGTGTCCAGTTGTATTGTTCCGAAAAGGCATCGTAAAAAGCCATATTTTCCCCATATCCAGTCACCTTGTTGCCAGAAGTATTTCAGCGCGGCCATTGACTGACGGGGTGCGTATGGAAACGAACTCAGGGCAGCAGTAGGCGTAATTACACCGAGGTCGTTGTTGGGAGCATGAGCTGAATAGCCATCAGGGCTGTAGCTTGCAGTGAGTCCCCAGCAATCCTTACTGTAACCTTTGTAACCTTTTTGGGTTAGCAATGCAGTAGCCCAATTGCTTAAAAGCATGGTCGCATACGACGTTCCAGTAGTTGGCATGCGGTCTTTCAGTCCGCGAGGATTCAGTCAAACCACGAGTAATGCGCCCAAAAGAGCGGTCCGCCTGTCGCTTCGGCTCCGTTATGCGATACTTCAAGCGGGTAGTCATAAGGCGCAGCGTTCGACTTTATAGCGCCAGAGCGAGCCCAACCCTCATGATAACATTCGGCGGGAACGCTGTGTGTAGGCGATGAAGCTGCCAGAATGTACATCACCATACATTCATTATATCCCGTGACAGGGAAGTTCATCTGCCAGCCATACGTTGGTGACCAATGCCAATACAGAACATGTTTGCCACCCGTGTATACCAATCGAACTCCACTGTGCGCCAAAGGTTGTCGGCTTTTGCAGCCAGAGCCTTTTTCGGTAGCGTTGCCATCTTTGAAATATTGGCGCACGCAGAGCAGAGCCTGCAACATAAACGAGGTTTTTCGACAAGGTCGCCACCATCGTCTTTTTGTCCAAAAAGTGACCGCGCGTCCTGTAGGTCCTTTTAAGCCAGTGGGGCTAAGCACCATGGAACCGATCAGCTTTAGCGAGGTAGTCAACTATATGCGTAAGATCGATCGACGCCAGCCTTTCGGTCGATAAATCCGCGCTCAATACCTACGATGATTCCTGCCACACCGAAAGCACTTCCGCCCAAACGTGACAACGTCTTTATCGTTGCTGGGGTAGATGTTATCGAGGTGGATACGTTCAGGAGCCAGCCTTGACACAGGCTCTGCACCCTCCCACATGTAGTTGAGGTGACCTTTTTGGATATAATCAAGCATCGCTGAGTCGGAAGCAAAACTATCTGGTCGACCTGCCACCTTTACAATATGGGTGCTGATGATGAGCCCTGTGGCTTTTGCCTTCTGTAGCTGGTTCGGATGACGAACAAGAAGTACTGACAAACAATCCAACTACAACGAGGAATAGATGAGTGAAGCGAGTCATTATTTTGCTTAACTAATGGTTCAACGAATTAATCGTTCTTAGGTGCATTTTTTAATGCGGGAATTTGGTCAAGCTGATTGAATGGCAATGGGAAATAGGTCTTGTCAGCTGTCCAGCCATTCTTGTTGGCATTAGCTTGCAGCACTGAAGCCGCCTTGCCTGTGCGTACAAAGGTCGTTGTATCGTTCGCCCCACTCGCCAGCAAACTCCATACGACGTTCGTCAATAATTTGATCAAGTGTAACACCTGTTTGAGTAGGCATGCCCGCACGTGCACGTACAAGGTTGTAAGTTGCATCGCCATTCTGACTTAAACGCACCTTAGCTTCGGCATTAATCAGCAGTACATCAGCATATCGCATGATGCGAATATTGTTGTTTGCCGATGGTTTTGGTACGACCAGGTGTAAGTTCGCTTCGTGGCGTATAAACCTTTGTGCGTTGAAGAATTCAGCAGTACTTCCGCCGATTGCATCGCCCCAAGCTGTTGTGGTTCCTCCCTGAAGGAAGGTGTTTGTCAGACGAACGGTCTCGCCACGATTCTGTGCCCACTGATAGAAATCAGGGTAGAAGCGCATGAAATTCCAGCCACCCATCGAACCAGGATTTTGGAAAACAAACCACTGATCAGCGTCAACCATCTCTCCTGCACCTGTACCGAAATCGGTTGTCTGCACTTCAAAGAGGCTCTCATCGCAAAAGTTTTCCGGGTATTTTAAACAGTTCAGCGTAATTATTATATAATGTAAAGTTGCCGTTCTGTATAATATCGTTGGTTGCATCAAGCGCACGCTGATAGTCGCCCTGCTCCATACACCTGGCTGCGAGCGCTTCGGCGGTATATGCCGTCGCAGCGCCAATGTGTTCCATTTGGTTTGGACGTTTCTTTTTCGCAGTGTTGGTAAGCATAATCAAGGTCTTCGAGTATGTATTTAAATACTGAAGCACGTGTAGAACAGGGTGAGATCACCCTTGCTTATTGTCGCGTAAGATGGTTACATCACCGAATGAACGTGTGAGCATATAATAAGTCCAAGCACGTAAAAAGCGCACTTCGCCACAATAAGATCGATAGGTTTTGCGCTGCGCTTCGGTGGTCATGTTCTCGCGCATAGCTATCAAGGGAAGCGAGGGCAGCATTGGCAGTCTTGATGATACCATAATACTGATTCCACATTTCATTCAATCCCCAGAAGGTATTATCATATCTGATACTTTCCGATATTGACGAGAAGCTGTTGGTCATCTGTACGTCCCGACCACATATCATCATCTCGAACAGCTATCTGTGGGTAAATAACCCAGTGCATTGCGCCTGTGTCGCACTTTTTAGCATATACGCCAGAAACAGGCTGGTAAAGGTTGTCGAGTTGGTAAAAATCAACTCAGTCTCGGGAACGCTATTCTCTGGATCCTTGTCCAGAAAGCTGTTGCAGGATGTAAAAGACAGCGCAGCAATGGCGAGAAAAAGCGAAATATTTGAGTCAATTTCATTGTCTGAAAGTGTTAAGAATATTGTTAGAATTTGAACTGAACACCAAATGTATAGGTTGCCGTAAGTGGATAAACCTGTGTCCCAGCCTTGTGGATCAGAAAGTTCAGGCGTGAAAGCATTTGCCGAGAAGATGGTAAGTGGACGGTCTGCTGTCAGACTGAGGCGCACACCAGGCAATGTATAGCTGCCGAGTTTGATGTTTTTGAACGAATATCCCATTGTGATGTTCTGAATTCGAAAGAAGCTTGCGCTCTCAACGAAATAAGAATTCACGCGCTGGTCGCTCACGTTCCAACCTTTAATCAGCGCTTTTGCTGATGGGGTCTGTGTTGGTAGAGCCTTCGCCTCGTCCATCTCATACAAAGTATTGTGCCTCATCAAAAGTGTAGTTGCTTTGCGCGTAACGTAGTGCGCGTTTACGGTTAAACATCTGTACTTTTGCCCTGTCCGTAAGTGGTCAGTCTCGAAGTCAGAGTCCTTTCCATTCAAAGCCAGCGTTTGCACCATATATTAATTTTTGGCTGATAGGAACCGAGTGTAGTGCGGTCGTTTCCGTTAATAATGCCGTCGCCATTTAGGGTCTTTATACTTGAAGTCGCCGGGCTCAAGGCCGTTAAGAACAGCCGTTCTATCGGCAGCAATTTCAGCAGCGTTCTGATAGATTCCTTCAACAACGTAACCGTAAAAATGAGTTCATTTCATGGCCCACCCAGTTGACGGTCTTTCCATTTTAATCATTTCTTGTCCGCCAAGAGCCTTTACTTCGTTGTGGATATATGAGAAAATTCGCACCCTACATGGTATTTTAAAGCTTGCGCCAATACGGTCGTTCCATGTTGCCGATACGTCAACACCGTGGTTCAGAAACACGACCATAGTTTCCTGCCAATGTTCGGTTATCGAAAGCAATTTGTGGACTAACAACCGCATTTTTAGTCATACGATGGAAATAGTCTACGTCGATATTCAAACGACTTCCCAGCGTAGCGAGGTTGAAACCTATATTAGCTTCTTCTACGCGTTCCCACTTAAGGTAACTGAAATAGCTGTTATTCTGGTAACCAGGAGAGATATTATTTCGTAAACACCGGAAAAACGGTTACCTGTTGATATATTTGCGAAGCCGTCGCTAGCCGCTACATGGTCGTTGCCAAGCGCGCCCCAGCTGGCGCGAACTTTCAGATAATCGATGCCTTTTACGTCTTTCATCCAAGGTTCTTCAGTTACAACCCAAGCCGCACCAATTGAAGGGAAGTAACCCCACTTCTCTTGATACTTCGAGCTACCGTCAGCACGCATGGTAAACATCAACAGATATTTATCCATATAGCTATAGTTTATACGGCTAAAAATAAGACATACCGCGGAACGTTGTGCCGCTATCACCGTTCTTACTTGTGCTTTCATCGCCCAAGCCTATGTACTTATACTCGTCTTTTTCCTGCAGGGAACATTCGAGCGAGCACCCATTAAATAACGTGTGTTTTCTTCGCGCATAGAGAAACCTAACATCGCACCGAAGCTATGGTTACCACAGTTTTCATTATACTGCAGCGTGTTATCCCAGATGTAATTATCAATATCAGTCATGCTCTTGCTGAGGTGTAGTTGTCGTCGTTTGGAGTGTATTGCTGATATAATACTTAGGTGTGAAGCTCACGGCTTGTGCAGCAGTGTGATCGTAATTAATGCTTGTCTTGAAACTTAACTTCTCAGGAAGCAGCTTGAATATAGCGTAGAAGCTGGTGTTATACGCTTTGTCTTATTCGTGCTATCGTAATAAGTAGCTGTGGCGATAGGGTTATAGAAGTTATTTGTAAAGCCAACCGAAGACGGACTTGTGAATTTTTCAGGTAGAAGCATGTACGTTATTCTCGTCGTAAACAGGGGTAAATGCCAGGGCATTGAAGGCTTGTTGCCATGCCGCATTGTTAGCAAACTGTTGATTTGCTTTCGACATCATAGCGTTAAAGCCCACAGTAAGCCAATCGGTAGCATCGTAATCAACGCGAGCGCGGAAGTTAAGGCGCTTGTAATCGTTGTCAGTTTTCATGATACCGTTTTGGTAAAGGTAGTTTACGCCCACCGTATAGGTAGCGCGTTCACCACCTCCTGATATCGTTCACACTGTGGTTAGTAATCATCGCTTTGCGCAGAAGCTCGTTATACCAATTGGTATCACTGCCGTAGGTCCAATTGTGGAAGTCGGCATCTGCATAGCTACCGCCGAAGCGATCTATACTTGCTTTAAAGTAAGAATTGTAAGCACCATAGTCGGCTTCCATCAGCATCTGAGCGTATTGGCTTGAGTTTGCCATCTTCAATACGTTGGTAGCCTGTTGTATTCCTACACATCCATCGTAAGAAATTTGAGCCTTTTTGGTTGCGTTGTCCCTTCTTGGTGGTGATAATAACCACACCATTTGCTGCGCGCACACCGTAGATAGCGGCTGCCGAAGCGTCTTTAAGCACGCTCATATCCTCTACATCTTCGCTGTTAAGGAAGTTGATATTGTCATAGAACATGCCATCAACGACGTACAAAGGATTTGAGTTTGAGAACGAGCCTGTACCACGAACACGCACTGTTGGGCCTGCACTGGGCACACCGCTGTTCACTACATTCACACCCGCTACTTTGCCTTGCATAGCTGCCATTGGCGATGACGAAGGTGTACTCAGCAATTGTTCGCCCTTCACAACAACGATAGGGCTGGTAAGGTCTTTCACTTTGGCCGAACCATAACCTATTGCAACTACTTCGTCAAGCATTTTAGAGTCGTCTGTTAGGGTCACCGACATTTGCGCTGTAGCGGCTAAGGTAGTGGTTTTTCATGCCCAGATAAGAAATAGTTACCTTTGCACCCTGCTGGAACATCAGAGATGATAAAGTTACCGTCCATATCGGTAACGGCTCCTTTTTAGTGCCATCGACAGATACGGTTGCCCCAATAACTGGCTCGTTGGCTTGGTCAACAACTGTACCTTTAACGGTCTGCGACTGTGCAAAAAGCAACATGCGAACCTAAGGCCAGCATAAGAAGTAATGCTAATTTTTCATTGTGAAGTTGTCAGGTTATTAATAATTTAGTGACGCAAAGGTACATGAAGCTTCTGCAAAATCAAAAACATTCTACCTTATGACTACTACACGATTATAAGTTTGTACGTTTTTACTACTATATATAATTTAAAACTTCTATAATCATTGTGTTATATATTAGCGAAAAAGTTGATAAGAGTCATGCTTTTGTGTATTTTTACTCATTGTTTTGACTTGTGTCAAGCAATTACTACGATAAAAAGGGGTAAAAGCTTCTTTTTCCTCATTGTTTTTACTTTTCACTTTTGTGGCATAAACAATGGTTTTATATATCTTCGATAGCTTTCTATGTTACGCCGCTTTCTATTATTATTTTATACTTGTTGCTCAGCAACGCCCTGCTTGCGTCGGCTGCCTGTGGTAAGCAATTATTCGCCTTTCGATTATGGTGCAGGCCTGCAGAATTGGGACATATCTCAAGCTCCCGATGGGCTTATGTTTTTCGGCAATAACGCTGGATTATTGTCGTATGATGGTTATAATTGGGAGCTCACACGTATGCCATCGGGGCAGAAAGCGCGCTCATGCAAGGTTGTAGGAAAGCGTATTTACGTGGGTTGTTTTCAAGAATTTGGATACTTTGAGCGATAAGTTTGGGCGTTTCATCTACCATTCACTCTGGAAAAGCCTGAAAAACTATCGGCCACATAATGACGAAATATGGAACATTATTGAAGCACCTAACGGCCATATCCTCTTTCAGTCGTTTTGTTCGTGGTTTGATTATGATGGCTATACGGTTACCGCCCATTACGACGGCAAACATTTGCCGCTTTACTTCTTCCGAGTAGGTAACGAGTATGGGCACAGCTGATAGGTGACGGGCTTTATAAAACTGAAAGGAAACCAGTATGAACCCCTTGTAAAGCAGAGCCGATTTAGGTAACGATGACGTTGTGTCGGTGCTTGCTCTTGATGCTCATCGCCGACTGCTTGTTACGTCAGAACATGGACTTTACGTGCTTGCCAATGGCCAATTGTCATCATTTGCAAACACGTTGACAGCCGATTTAGCCGTGGCTCACGCTAATCGTGCTGTCGTTACACGCGACGGAACCATTGTCATAGGCACTATAAAGGGAGGTATTTACGGACTTGACGCATCGGGAACACTAAAGTGGCACTACGATATGCGCACCATGTTGAAGAATAATACCGTGCTACGCCTGTTCTGTGATAATAATAATAATGTGTGGGCGGCGTTTCGATTCGGGTATCGCCCTTGTGCATAGCGGTTCGCCTTTATCGTTGTTAAGCAATGCCACTGCGCCGTTAGGTATGGTTTATGACGTATGTTTTTCGGCCGACGCTATGTACATTGCAACCAACCAAAACGTGGTGATGAATAACGCTTCAGGTATGCGCCCTGTGGCGGGTACAACAGGGCAGAACTGGCATATACAGCGTTTCGATCATCAAACAGTGGCTGGAAACAACAGCGGTACGCGCATTATTGACGGACTTACGTCAGAAATGCTGGCGTATCAGCAGAATACAAGCAGCACCTCGCATGCGACAATACTCATAGCGAAAGCGGCGAAAACCACCTTATCGAATCAGGGTTATGGTATGTTCACGGTGTACGAAAAGCGCGGTGGTCGCTGGCAATTCCGTAATACTGTACAGGGTCTTTGTTGAGCTCGTTCAACAGTTTGAGATTGACGCTCGTGGCGTAATCTGGGCCGCACATTTGAGCAGAGGCGTGTACCGTGTTGAGCTAGCGGTGACCTTCGTCGCGCTATCAGAAGTGCAAAGCTATACACAATTGGGACACGACGAGGCCAATAGTCAGATTCATGTGATGAAGATTCGGGGCGACATTGTGCTTTCTGACGGCAACACTCTACACCCCCACATCGTTAGGGCCATTTTGCTGCCGTGCAGGCCCTGTCGGCTTTTTGCGCACGAAACCATTCTTTCGGCAACGGCTGTTGACAATTACCACTACTGGCTTTCAAACCGTAAAGGGTTATATGATATCGAGTATCATGCGGGCCGATACCGTAAGTTATAGCTGATTTGCTCGTCGGCTTTCTTCGGCCTAACTTTGCAGCGATTACGCCAATCGCACCCGTGTTTACGGTCATTATGCGTTCTTTTTGTTTGAACGGTGGTGGTAGGCAGAATGGATCTTTTCGCGCTGAACCGTCGCACGGTTTATGGGCGCTTACGATTGGCTCGCGCCACAACCATGATGCCAAATGGTGAAGAACACGACGTGCCTTTAGACGGCAGCTAAGGCTACTGTGCGAAGCAATTTGAACATGAGGGGTGTCGTTTGCCAACTACAATAACGAGGACCTGCGCTTTATATGGCTACTGAAGGCGGGCGCTCGTCGCGCCAAAATTGAAACCTCTGTGCCTATTTGCACGTTTAGTAACCTTTATTACGATTCGTACCAACTGACGGTAAAGGTGTAAATGCTACAGGACAGACACTCGACTCTGTGTACGTTTAACTTCAGCAGGCAGCGCCCATTGCTGCTCTCTTATCCTGCCATGGTGCTGTATTTTTGTGCTGTTGGCGGTGGGTGTCTACCTGTTTATACGCTGGGCGAATGGGGCAAATAATGCGTGTTCAGGCACGTCGTTTGCAGGCCATTCAACTGAACAGAACTCGCGTATGGCCGAGCAGCAACGCATTATAGAAGAACAACAGCGCGCGCGTGCTTGAAGAACAGCCAAGGATAAGAGCTGCGAGCTGGCGTCGTCAGCTCGATGGACGCCGCTATGCAAAGGAAAACAATTAACGGGGCTGCGCCAGAAATACTACGACGTGATAACGGTAAACCGAAGCTCGATAAGGAGTTACGGGCCATGCTCTACGGTGGTAGCATTGACGACCAAGCCTCATTGGGAGGTGTTCCGTAAGAACTTTCGACCTTGTACATGACAACTTTTTCCGCAACCTTCGCGAACGTTATCCTTGCTCACTACAACTGATTTGAAGTCGTCGTGCCACGCCTGAATATGACAACTAAAGGAAATGGCGCTGTTTTACAGGCCTTACGGTGCGCGTGTGGAAGGTGCGCGCATCGTTTGCGTAAGTTGAACCTCGCTGAGGGCACAAATATCACCGAATTCCTCATTGATTTCCAATGATTGCGACGGCTTGAAAACGGCCTTGAGGCCATTTCGACGTAATCGCAAACCGATTCTTGCGTAAAGACCAATTGTTTTTGATTAGTAAGTGGCTGATATACAGCTGTTAATAATACGTTGTGTTGCGCGATTACGCTCGTAATCGCAACTCGTTACATCGTAATCGCGAGCCGATTACATCGTAAAGGCACGCTGATTATTGCGTAATCGGAAAACGTTTACGACGTAGCGGAAAAAGGGCGCTTCTGCCTGATTAATTCTTAACTTCAGAATTTGCCGAAATAGGTATAATAAAGGGTAAATGATAAAATAATTTAAAAACCACATTGTAGTAGAAACGGCATAAAACATCGTCTTATTAAATAGGTATAAATTTTATTCTAACAATATAACTAAACAAAATGAAGAGAAAAAGCATTTATTCTAGCTTGATGTTCGCCGCAAACGGGTGCGTTTGCTCGAGACTCTTTCGTCGGGCATTGACCTGAAAAACCGCGACGCAGTGTGCGTCCAGGGCGACGATTTCTACCATTTTGCTGCAGGCGGCTGGCTTAAAAAGTCACCCTACTTGACGCTGAACACTCGGACAATGGAGCCTTTACTGATTTGTACGAACTGAACCAAAAGCGTATTCAGGACATCATTCTGCAGTATGCTGGTAGCAAGCAAAAGCAGGGCTCGCTGGAGCAAAAGATAGGCTCGCTCTACAATTTGATGATGGGATAGTGCGCGTTTTTAAACCGTGAGGTTGGACGCCAATTAAACCACTCTGAAAAGAATTGCTGATATTAAAACGCGTAAGAGTACCAGCGCGGGACGGCCGAATTAGACCGTAACGGCGAAGGCACGATGATGTTTAACCTCGGAATAGACGCCGATTTGCGCAATGCCGACTGGTATGTGGTAAGTTTGGATCAGGCTGGATTGGGTTTAGTACTCGCGATTATTACTTATCTGACGACGATCAGAACAAGCGCGTACTCGAAGCCTATAAGAATTATTTGAAGAAGATGTTTATTCTACGGGCAACGACGATGCTACGGCCGAGAAAAATGCAGGCTGTGCTTGCCATTGAAACGCGAATAGCAAAAGGTTAGCTACGATCGCGTGAAGCTTCGTGATATCAATGCCAACTACCATAAAATGTCAGCCTAGCAGCTGGTAACCGATTTCGGGTATCGATTGGGGTAATATGTTCCTCGCGAGTGGCCTCACCAGCCGGAAAGAGAGGTTGTAGTGGGCCAGCCTGAACCACTGCACGAAGTGGAGAAAATATTTGGCAGAGACATCGCTCGACGACCTGAAGACATACGCTGAAGCGCGTGTTATTGCAGGCGCAAGCAGCCAAATGAGCGACGATTCCGCGCTGAGGCGTTTCGAAAATTCAAGCCTGCCCTCAGCGGAACGATGCAAGACCGACCACGCTGCGCGCGGTGAGTCTGGTGAGTAGGCACATTAGGCGAGGCGCATTGGTAAATTATACGTGAGAGCAATATTTCCCCGAAAGCTCTAAAAACGTATGCGCTTGAGCTGGTGCATAACCCGCAAACAGCACTCGGTCAGCGCATTGACGAGGCTACATGGATGGGTACAGCTACTAAGGCGCAGGCGAAAGAGAAACTCGCTAACTCTATTATTAAAATTGGATATCCCGATAAATGGAAGGATTGTACAGGTTTACAGGTAAACGATAGCCTTTCTTTTGTACGAAAACTTACAAAAATATTGCGCGTTGGGCTACTGACGATTTAATCAGCCGTCGCGCCAATAAAAAGGTAGATAAAGCCGAGTGGGGCATGACGCCGCAAAACGGTAAATGCTTACTTATAACCCACAACCAACGACGTTTGCTTCCCTGCAGCCATTCTGCAACCGCCGTTCTTTGATCCTAATGCCGACGATGCTGCTAACCTTGGTGGTATAGGAGGAGTAATCGGTCACGAAATGAGCCATGGCTTTGATGACCAAGGCGCGCAGTTCCGATAAGACAGGAAACCAACGCGATTGGTGGACAGCGGCCGACAAAAAGAACTTTGATGCCCGCACGAAGGTGTTGGCAGATAACTCTCTGCTTTCGAAGTACTGCCGGGTGTGTAAAGGTAAACGGCAAAGCAGACTTTGGGCGAAAATATTGGCGATAACGGTGGTTTGAACATCGCTTTCCGCGCTCTCAGAACTCGATGAAACCAATCCATCATGGGCGAAAGGAAGGTTTTCACCCCAGAACAACGCTTCTTCTTGGCGTGGGGACGCGGGCATCGAACATGACGCCCGAGTCGTGCAGTATTTACTTACGGTTGACGTGCACTCTCCGAACATTGCGCGTGAATTGCGCTCTACCCGCAAATTGATGCATGGTATACAGCCTTCGGCGTTAAGAAAGGCGACAAAGCTGTATTTGCCAAAGAACAAGCGCGCACATATCTGGTAATGTGAGTGATGATACTATAACTAAAACATGGATAGTATGTAGCCAGAAGGTCTTAGTTATAGCAATAGATAATGAGATTCCCGCTAATGATGGTTTATATAATCATCGTTAGTGGGAATTATTGTTATATGCTTGTTAGAATAGAGAAGGAGAGAGTCAATCTTTTAAAAATAAGAACTCATACATTTCTATAATTTCGCCCTTTCTCCAATCAAAAAGATATATGGCTGTGCTTTTGCGTTTTTAACACAAAAACTGATAGGTTGTATTTTCCAGTATAAAATTATTAAAAATATGTATTACCAAATACATTACTTTTTGGGCGTTTGAAATTAATAAACTCTTATTATGGAAAAGAAAGGACCAACAAGTGTTACTGTCCTACTACGACACCACAAAAAAATATTGTTGTCGTTAATGCTCAGTTCTATTTTTGCCTTACTGTTTCCGCGCAACAGCAGATTACAGCTAAAGGGGTAGTGTTTTTATCTTCTGATAATGAACCCATTATCGGAGCAACCATCCTGCAAGCAGGAACAAGTAATGGTACAATTACCGATATTAATGGTGATTTTACAATTACGGTGCCCGTTGGATCTGTGCTGAAAATATCCCATATAGGATTTCATACACAGGATATTAAGGCATCACAACAACCGCTACACATCGTTCTGAAAGAAGAAGATAAATCGTTGAACGAGGTGGTTGTGATGGGATATGGTGTTCAAAAGAAGAAATTAGTAACGGGAGCTACGGTACAAGTAAATGGCAAAGACCTTGAAAAACTGAACACCGTAAGCCCATTGGGTGCGCTACAAAGTAAAACCCAGGTGTGAATGATACGCAATCGTCAGGTATGCCTGGCGAGGGATATAAAAGTAAATATACGTGGTTTGGGTACGACTGGTGACCTACACCTCTTTATATTATTGATGGAGTGGTAGGTAATATTAATGGACTGAATCCCGCCGATAGAGAGTGTTGATGTATTGAAGGATGCGGCTTCAGCTGCAATCTACGGAGCACGCGCTGCCAATGGTGTTATTCTTATTACTACAAAGCAAGGAAAGGCAGGAAAAGCACAAATTACGTATGATGGCTATGTAGGCGTACAGAAGGTATATCGTATGCCCGACCTGCTTAACGCGAAAAGAGTATGCCATGATCATGGAATGAGGAAAGAATGCAAGACGGTTTAACGCCTTACAATTTTGCCTCATTGGCACCCAACTGGAACGATATTGAAAGCGGAAAATGGAATGGAACGAACTGGATGGAGGAAATAAGGAACAAGAATGCCCTAATTACAAAACCATTCAATCAATATAACTGGCGGAAACGAACGTTCTACATTCTCAACAGGATTATCCCATACTTATCAGGACGGTATTTTTGGGGAAAGCCATGCGAACCTACTATTCGCGTTATACCGCACGTATTAATTCGGAACATAAAATGATACAACGGACTTGACGTTTTCTATTGGTGAAAATCTTTTCTATACCTATACCCAAAATCAAGGAATAGCTATCGGTGATACCATGGGAATGATATTCGCAACATGCTCTTTACGCTCGCCTTCCTGCCAAACCTTAATGCTGATTGGCGGATACCATTATGCTATACCATGGGAAATACGTGAGCCTAACCCAATAGCAAAGATGTATGATGTAAGTGGGAAACAATCAAGGTAAGAGTCATGGTTTGAGGGCTGCGTTTTTATGCAGTGCTTCAACCTATTAGAGGGTTGAAGCTGAAAACCAATTTAGGCTTTACGCTTGGCGTGATTTATCGCAGTTATACGCCTGTTTATGCTTTCTAAGCAATATAATGAACGATGCTAATAATGTTTACTAAAGTCTTCTGCAGGATGCCTCTAATGTGGGAGAATACAGCCAATTATGTATTTACGTTAGCGACAAGCATCACTTGATATGTTATTGGGACAAAGTGTTGAAGCCGATGGCTTTGGAGAAAGTATCACTGGCTCTAATACCAATTGCAGTTTGATGATTTCAAACATGCTTACCTCCTGTTAATACATCAGCTATCACTGCTCTGTACAACCTTTGACGGAAGTCCCGTGGCGTAAAGAAACATTGGCTTGCCCTTCGACGTATAAATTACGATGCCAGATAAATATGGCTACATTTGTGCTGCGCTGACGGCTCAAGCAAGTTCGCCCGCGGCCATCAGTGGATATTTCCTCTGTTTCGGCGGGATGGGTGCTACAGAGTGAGCCTTTTATGGCGTCAACGCACAACTGGTTGCTTTTTGAAACTGCGCAAGCTGGGGACAGAATGGAAATCAGTCGATGCAGGCTATCAGCATCTCTCTACTATCTCATTTACCAATATAGATTATACTTTTGGTAAAGATAAATCAGTGATAACCAACGGTGCATACCCTGATATTTTAGCCAACCCAAATATAACATGGGAGAAGTCAGAGCAAACCGACCTCGGCTTTGATTCGCGTTTCTTCTCGGGCAAATTAGGCTTAACTTTCGATTATTACATCAAGAGAACACGTGATTGGTTAGTGCAGGCTCCTATCTTAGACACGGCAGGTACCAATGCTCCTTATATTAATGGAGGAGATGCTCGTAACAGCGGTATTGAATTATCGCGTACAGGAACGACCAAATCGGTGACTTCTCTTACGGTGCCAATCTTAATTTTGCATATAATAAGAATCGTTACGCGCATTGCTAACACGAGGGTATCATACACGGCAGAAGCAAAACGTGCTGAGTAACGGCACCGACGAGGTGTATCGTGCACAAGTCGGCTATCCAATTGGCTACTTTTATGGCTATAAAACTGCTGGAATTTTTCAGACACAAGACGAGCTAGACCATTATACTGAAGCCAAATTAAGCGGTGCTCGTCCCGGCGACGTGATATGGGTAGACACCAATCACGATGGCGTTATCGACTTAAACGACCGTTGTATGATTGGCGATCCGCACCCTGACTGTACGCTTGGTTTCCATTACTATGGGATGGCGTGGCTTTGACGTCAGCACCACGATGAATGGAGCCTTTGGAAAACCAAATCATGAGGTCGCATCGGTCATCTCGCTGACCACCTAAAGAACAACTTTACGTCCGATATTCTCGACCGCTGGCATGGTAGGTATCAAACACGTTGGCCAAGGCTCACCTCAGGTAACTTCTACCAACTGGCAATTTGTGCATGATTTATATGTGGAAAACGGAGATTTCCTCACGACGCAGAACCTGACCGTGGGCTGACTGACTTTATAACTCCTCAAAAAGCTGCCCTTTGAACAGCTTCGCCTTTTATTTTTCAGCGAATAATTTATTTACTATTACTGGCTATTCGGGAATGGATCCAGAGGTTGATATGGTGGTGCTGCATGGGCATCAGGTATCGACCTTGGCTTTACCTCCAAGAGTGTATATGGTTGGTGTTAATGTTAAATTTCAAAAGAAATGAAAGCAAAATATATCATAGTCGCAGTTGCTTACTGCTTATTACAGGCAGTTGTAACGACTCTTCTGAGTACAGAAGACTCCATTAAGAAGGATAATTTACTTTTCTCGCACAGAAAAGATGCGTCAAAAACTTCTCACTGGCTGTTATGCGATGTTGAGAAATATGACAGATGACAATGAGGGACAGAACATTTTTATTGTGTCCAAGTTCTTCTGATGACCGATTTGGCGGTGGAGGCCCAGACGACAGGTATGCACAGGCACTTGATCATTTAAAGAAATCGAGTGATAACATGTTTTCCGACCTTGGAAAATTAACTATAAAGGTATCTATCGCTGCAATATGCTGCTTGAGCCGCCGCCTCAAATCAGCTTCAACAGTCAGCAAAAGCCACGACCAGGTCGAGGGCGAAGCCCGCTTCCTGCGTGCTTATTTCTATCTCAATCTGATGAAGACCTTCGGCCATATCTTTGATTACCACATCGCAGTCGGTAACGAACCACAGGCCGAGCTCTGAAAAGGTATACGCCTGCAGATAGCAACCGATCTCAGAAAAGCCATCGATTTGCTGCCCGACACGAAGGCAGACGTGGCTCTCCGGACACCCAGCTGGGCCATGCTACACGATGGGCTCGCTGCATGCTGGCGCGTGTGTTCCTTTTCTACACGGATATTATCAGAAAGAAGTCGCTCTGACGATTGGTGATCGCTGTCAGGCCGATGTCGCCGCCTTCTGAAGGATTGTACTCGACCACAGTGGCCATAAGCTGATGCCTCGATTTCCGCACTCTGGCCTTATTCCAAATCCTTATACTACGCCCGATTATCCCCATGCCGCATCGAACAATCTCAGCTGGTACGGCGAAGACGCAGCCAATCTTGAGACGATGTTCATGATCAAATACAGCCCAAAGGCTGTATGGGACAACAGTAACGCGCACGAAACAATCAGGTCGACCTCTATTTTCCCACGCGAAACCGACGGCAGTGTCGAAAAACAATTTCCTCTGGGTATAGGTTGGGGATTTGGTCCATAAGTCCGGCTATGATAAACGACTGGCAAGCAGCCGAGCCCACTGACTTACGACGTAAAGCTTCGTCTTTGACGTTTCCGATGAAGCCCGAACTATGTGTGGGGAGCTGATAAACAATATAACGAAACAGGACTATGGCAGAAGAAATACTGTGCTATTAACGTGAAGGTTACTGATGCAAGCGGCAATGTAAGCTACGAAAACTATTCGCGAAAACTCTATCCAGGCATCGACCCTGACTATCAATTGAATAACATTCAGGACATTGTTGTATTGCGTCTTTGCTGATATTCTGCTGATGTATAGCGAACTTACGCATACCGTCGATGGAATTAACGCTGCCCGTGCACGCGCTGGTCTGGCACCCATTACGGCGTATTCTGACAACGCTCTGCGCAATGAGCGCCGCTGGGAGCTTGCTTTCGAGGGACTTCGCTGGTATCGACCTTCTTCGCTGGCACATGGCAGGCAAATGCTCTGCTCGCCAAAATGGCGGGAGCATGCAGGATAATCTGGAGCAAAAACGATGGATATGTCGGAGTATTCGCCAGCGTGTCGCCGATACGGGAGGCTTCCTTCAGATACCACAAAGCTGGTGATAGATCTCTCCAACGGCGTGCTGAAACAGAACCGATGGACGGGAGATAACTTATTATATTAATAATATAGGAGAATAAAATGATGAAAAAGAATATAATTTTAGCACTTTGTGTGTTCTCTGCTACTTATTTTCATGTGAGCCTGTGGTTGATGATAGACCATTGGGCGGTGTAGTAGATGAGAGCAAACTTAATCTTGATGCATGCTAAGAAACCGAAGGTGGCAACCAGATAGTAATGACTAACAACACAAAAGGTGTGGGATCTTACTGGGATTACGTGATAGATGCTCCGCTGCCGACCGCGACACGGTGCTTCTGCCTTTCCTTTGGCGAGCAGACTATTACGTTTACGGGTCTCGTGACGGTGGACCGTTACCACAACACGTAAGCGTAAACGTCACCCATATTGACCATGCGGTTGCCCCTGAGTGGAAATTATTTGCAGGAAAATGGCGCACAAGGCAAGAAATGGACATGATAATTCTGTTGCTGTTGTTTATGGAACTGGTGGATACTTTACAGAATTTATTCTCGATTGGACGTCGGTGGCTCTTAATGATGTTGAGGATAAGGACGGATACATGGTATTTGGATTCAACGGAGCTCCTAATTTTACTCGTTATGCTGCTGATGGCACTGTGATTGAAAAAGGCACTTTTTGCATTCAATATGTCGTCAACCAAAAATAATCCTGACGACGGCTCGCAATGGAGCATAGGTACCTTTACCTCACTGGCGCTACAGTATTGAGTGGCCACATCTATGGCATGACGGCTCACCAGCAGAAGTTTGATATTCTAACGCTTGATGATAACCACTCTAGGCTTTGTGCCGCCCCCGACAGGTACGGCTGCTTGGGATAACGGTACGTTCTGGATATTCAAACGTAAGAGCTAAAAGATATTCTGAAAATACGATGCTGAGGCTCTCTCGTCTCTGGGAGCCTCACATCATAAAATTCAGATGAAAAACACTCTACATGTATGTTATCGTACACATGTAGAGTGTTTTTGGCTCTCATCTCATAATCAAGATTAGCTTGTCTTTAATCTGAAATGAGTAAAGGAATATGTCTTTTGTCTTTCTGTCTGACCAATATTGTTTTGGTCTGCGCGCTATCGGCAGGCATTTGGCTTAACTCCTACCTCCCTTTAACTCCTTAACTCCTGCAGAAAAACTCGTTAACCCTGACAAAGACCTTCTTAACGCCTCAAAGAAACGTTATGTTTGAACGTCGTTATCGATTTCTTCGGCCAGAATTTCTTCAGCATCGCAGTTTTACATTTCCTGCAAGTAACGGCAAAAGCCAATACGAGGTGTCCATTCCATGCAGAACAGCTCCTGCGGACCTTTAAAACCATTACGCTTGATGTTAAGAAGCACCCACTCTTTCGAACAATTGCACTTGGCAAGACTGCTTTTCACTATTTCGCCATTGTTGACAAGTAGGGAAACGAATCAGCCTTTTCCCTGTGGAAGAACCGTTACAGCAATCGTTGGTTCTGGAAAACAACGTCGTCAACATCAAACATCGAGAAGATACCTTGACGTAACAGCATACGGAATTGTTCCATTTCTAAACTGTTTCGCTTTAAAAGCCTTTGAAGTTGATACGCTATCTCTCACAAGCATACTCGCTTTACCTTTAATTAAATGGCGCAGTTTTGCCGACCGCATAGCAAAAGCGAACCAACATGTTAAAGACAGTCCAACCGCCAATGCAAACAGAATGTGAACATAGACATATCTGGATTATAAAGGACACCACCGACAAGGGCACCACCATAAAATGCGCTCACGGGTGTCAAGTGGCGTAATTTGTGCCATCTGTGCTACCAGTTATACGTAAAAACACCAAAATGCCAAGCATTCCTGTAATTAATTATGTGCAATATTGACGTACATTTGTAACTCTATTGGTATCATTGTGAAACGTTTTAAATAATTAATACTCGTATTTATAGCTGCGCAAAGATAAAATGCAAAATATATTCCGCACAATGAAACCAGGCTATAAAAGTTTTCTATGTTTTTGTCGTTGCCCTCTGTATGTTGGCACCTCCTTTTTATTTTATTAGGGGCAAAATTTGTCCTTTTTATCTTTCTGTCTCAATGCTTATGGCTTCCTGTCCACAACGCACCATCGACAGTCATTTGCTCGCTTTCACCTACCTCCCTTACCCCTTAACTCCCAATGAATATCCTCGTCTCCCTGTAGAATTTGTCCTTGTCTTTCTGTCTCATGCTTATGGGCTTCGTCCACGCACTATCGATAGACATTTGGCTTAACTCCCTACCTCCCTTTAACTCCTTAACTCCTGGAAGGAAAATCTCCTCTCGTCTATCTATTTACCCAGTATTTCCGTCGCCTTTAGCCACTGCACCTTTTCAGCGCGCGCACACCAGGCGCTTCGAATACTGTATATGGTTCCGCTGGCTGCACGCCCGTGGTTTACGGTAATAACGCCGAAAACGCGGAAACGAGCCAAGCACCCTTCACTGCAACCTGCCAAATGCGGTTCGATAGTAACGGCGCGGAAATCTCCGCCTGTCGCGGGCATGATTCCCAGCACATAACGCGAGAGCCATGCGGTTACACCCTGATGCCCAACTCGTGGCAAAAGACTCATCTCGAAGACCCTTATAACAGTTGGTGCTGGTCGCGCTGAATATCGAATTTGCCAGCAGGCACAATGCTTATCAATGCGTGAAGCCTTGCGAGGTCGTCGTAATCGAAATCCTCCCAGAACGTTGTTGCAGATTCAGCATACCTCCCAATATGATTGATATCGACAGCCTCTCTAAACCTACCCTCGCGCTAAAACCCTCTAACATATAATAGCCATAGAAAGTAGAGAACCCCTTGGCCCTCCTTTCAGCAGCACATCACGGTCGGTTGTGCCCTTGCTAAGGCCCTGAAATAATGCGTAATGCCGCCGCCTCTTTTGCTGCCACTGGGGCAATGGGCGCTATGAGCCTTTCGGCCGCCTGCCCACACATCGTTACCATATCGTCGTCGCCCAATACACGCTCCATCTCTGCACCAGCATTGAGGGCTGTATAGCGCCACGACCGCATGCCAGATGCTCTGACATCGGTCATCTCAAACGTCGGGCCAGTCGAGGAAAACGAAAAGCCATCTAAGTGTTCCCTGCCCTTTGTTATCTACATGGCATACACACCCGTTTCGCAGCCTTCGACAGGGCTGGCGCATCCAAGATAGTCGAGATTGCCCTCACACACATAAAAGTCGCGCTGGCATGACAGCCATATTGCTGCGCGCAGCGAGTAGGCGCTCGGAAACCGTTTCATCCACGATGGCAGGGCGCGTCAGCTTCGGCAAAGTCTCGCGACCACTCTATGGCGTCGTTATGTCCGGAAAACCGACAGCGGTCACGGCCATCAGTTCAGCGCAAATCGCCCATCCATATCTCAACCTATCGCGTTTGATCCGTCCCAAACATGCTCGCCGCATACACCGTTGAAACGGTATAGGCGCCAGTGTACGCAGATGTCGGCTAACAGCGCATTACGGCGCCACAAAAAGAGCCCAACCACGGCGCGTCCTGATAGCGCGCAACAGCTACCGCCCGCAGGTTGTAGCGAACGCCGCATTCTCCGACTTCGATGGTAGGCAGCGGAAGCCCGTGTTGCCCGTCGGCCTGCGCGTTGCCGGAGCCATGGTGCAGGTACAGAACGCAAATCGCGGCATTATGGTCGGCTTGCCGCCCCACCGCTTCTTCGCCATCAGCCGACAATGCGTCGGTCACCGATTCAAGGCGCACCCTTTAACCTCACGGGCGCATGCTCTGGGCGCGTATGGCCGGATGTGCAATCCTTACGAGCGCCATGCGCAGCAGCGTCCAAAGTCAAATTTCGTTAGCACCCCAGCCTTTCGCGCGTTGCAGTACTCGCATGACGGTGCAAGCCGTGTCGGCCACCGAAACCCGACCGAAAACGGAAGTGTCAATCGGTCGGTACGGCGCACGAAACGCCCCGTCGAGTCTCGAAATCCATACTACTCGCCGAGTAACATAATGGTCGGTTACACCACCGTTGTTCGATTGTGCAAACCAGTGCTGCTGCTTCAGTTTTGCGACAGCCGGCAAACAGGGTGGCGAGGAGGCGTGGCGACCCACGCATGCCCAGCGTGACTGCTTTGTTATCGCGTTTTGCGCGCTGGTTTACGAGCTAGTGCTGTTGTCAGAATGGCGATGTCGACGGGCCGTCGTAATGGCATGAGATGCCGACCGTCGTACGCGCTTGTCGCATGACGCCGTGGCACGCGCGTACTGCGGCCACGTCGAAACACCCACCACGACGCGGTAAAAACCAGTTTTGTTGTTTCAGTAATGACATATTGTCGCCACGGCGCAAAGACTCATAGCCTTAGGCCCTTGTCCGTGAAAGAATGATCTGACACTCCTATGAGAACCTTTAAATTAAGGCTCGCTTACGAGCTCTCTAAAATGCGCACAGGACCTATTAAACTTTCCTGTTTTGGTAACGGCGTATTGGCACCGTATGATAGATGTCCGTACGACGCTATGCGCTCGTTTCTTGCAAGCAACCGTAAGTCGCCACATGATGCGGTTCTTCCAGTAGTTGTTTACCACACACACCCCAACCTCGTTGCGTCTCGCCTTTCAGGTATGGCGTTGCCGTCGAGCGTGGTATAGGAGGGTGTCCACACACCGCCAATATAGCGGCCAGTCAGCTTCACTTTCGCCATTTCGTAAAACCCGTCCTGAGGTCAAGTTTTATACGTGTGTGTCCGCTCTTTCGCTTTCGGTGCGTTGAAGGTTGTTGTCGAGAGGTTGCCGTGCCCAGCGATAGCCCATTTCGGGCCAGCGCGTGCCTGTCGATAGGTCAAAGAGATTTTTCAGTGTGGAGCTGAGTGCTTTCGCCCAACATGGTTTGGTAACGGACTAGCTCAAGGCGTGAGCACCGTTAGCACGCGTCGGGCCTTTTAGGGTAGCTGAGGGTCACGTTGCCCAACGACGCCGAGCGCACGCCGCAGGTTCAGCATCACGATGAACGCGCTCGTTAGGGCGCTGCTGCATAGGAAACCGACGAGATCAGCGTGTCCTGACTGAAACGAGCGGTAGCGGCTAACGCTGCCGTCCGCGGGCGACCACAGTTCGGGCTTGCGCCCTGTAATGCGCAGCTGTGCAACGAAACTCAGCAGGCTTTTCGGTTTTGCCTGATACAGAGAAAACGCCGAAACCGATTGCGTGTTAGCGGCAAATCCCCGCCCTCAGCGCCTGCAAACGAAGCCTCGGCAGTGCTCTCATGAGCCTGACATACGCCGTTTATTTCCTGCAACCAGTAAATAAAAGTCCCTTGCCTCACGCGGCGCATGCCACACGCGTGGGCCTTCGCCCCATAGCGCTCGTCGGCTGCGTGTGCACCTCGGCGTCGCCTCGCCCCAGCCTGCAAGGTCTTGGCGAACGAAGAGGTTTAGGTCTGAGCCGATCACGGCAACTGTCGTTAAGCAAGCCGCCTGATGCGGCGGAATCATAGCGGACGCATGGTTTTTAGTGGAGGTAAACGAGCAATTTTACGTTTCGTACGGCATGGGTCAGCAGCACGATGCGCCAGCCGTGAGCTTACCTTCATCACTTCAGTTTATAAAGTCGTACTGGTAACCTTTGGGCAGTTGTGGGTCGGTGATACCTGTCATTACGGGAGCATCTTTCACTCAATAAAATAAGCCACATCAGCCACATATTGACCCTCCCTAGTAGCAGGTAATTGCAGCGTTTTAAGTAGCGGTGAAGAGGCTCGAGATGGCTGTAGCACGTGTTCTTTTCTTCGTAAATCTTGACTATGGACAGTTACAGACCTGGAAACTATGCTCTTCGGGTGAGATAAATCAAGGTCAAAGCAACGTGTTATCTCGGTAAAGAACTTATCGCCCTTTGCTTCATGTATCTGGGGCTCGAGAGAACTCTGGCCAAGCACGTGAACGATTCTGAGGATACCTTGCGCTGCGCAGATGCGTGAGCGGCTGACGATGCTGCACGATTGATGTCGCCTCAATGAGCCTCGCTCCAGAATTGCCAGCAACCCTCGTCCGATTGTCCGCCACACCGCAGGAATTCACCTGGGAATCCCAGTGGCCAGTAACACTCACGCCAGCGATAGCTATCACGGTGTCCCATATCACGCACAGTCAAGCCAAATCGGTCATGATCATGCGCCTAAGTCCCATAGAAACCGATCGGTTTTCTCGGGCTTCACACAATGCCGTCGCCTGGAGTAGGGTGGAGTCGTCAGCCGATCACTGAAATATTGCATAAAATCGTCGCCAGTGTGTTGCCTTTCGTAGCTGTCGCAAACCATCGACCTTCCACGTCGCGCGCGGTCTCGGCAGGTACACGTCTCACCAACCGCTCATCAGCTATCGTAATGATTTTTCAACGCATCGCGACCCATCTATCCACTTCTAACGCGCGCCCATCGCCTCAATGGCAGGCCCATTCATAAATCATCGGAGCTATAGGTGCGAACTACTTCCCATGTGCCGTCGGGGCAGCGCATAAGCGTATCGCCAGCGCAGATTTGAGGATAAATCACGACGTCGGCAGCAGCAACGACGTCGGATCCTGTGTAATTTACGTGGCTTACCCATTTATATTCGTTCCACATGGGGAGCGGAACTTGCACCATTTTGCCCAGAATTTTATCGGCAAATTGGTCAACAATGCGCCCCTGCGAGCGTAATTTGCGTAATTTGCAGTCTTTTGTTCGATGAAAATCCAATCGGAAATTTGTCACACGGTTGAAGGCAACGATATTGCCATCGGAGCGAGCACGTCATGCAACCTATTTCATCATGCTTGTGCGGTCGAGTGTCTGCGGCCCTGTATCGTTTCAGTATTTTGCCGTTACGCTCGGCACTGACGGTGGCATAACATAACATGCGACGTCATCAATACGGAGCGAGCGGTATTTGAAGTTTTTCATGCGATGCAAACCGTTGACGATTCTTCCGAAAAAGCCCGACGTTGCAGCCTCGTAAACCATCGAAAGAGCGCCACTGCCGACGTTTGGGCGTAAACATAATCAATTGCCGCAATGCGCGCATCATCACGATGTTTTGCAACGCCAAAAGCTTGACATTCTGTAAACCACCTGACGAGCGGAAGCGTAATAGTCTGCATTTTGCCACCCCTTTACACAGCAGCTCGCTGCGATGCTGCAGCGCATCGACTGGTGAGGCTTTGTTCCGCATGTCCGCCCGCTATGCCCAACTGGGAGCAGCTAAACAGGCCAACCTCAACGCCTTCCTGTGTAGCAGTCTTCATGGCTGCGCGTCATATCGTACCATTCGGGCGATTGAATCTGATATCCGCGTGGAGCTTTCGTCTTTTCCTACGCCTTGGCTGGGTTAACAGTAAAGGGCGCGGTTGATGCCTGCCTTTTCATGGATTTAAGGGCTCGTCATGACGCCTTCGCGACTGATATTGCCTGAAACCAACATACCACAACATGAGGTTGTAACGTCGTTAGGGGCAAGCAGCTGCGCCCCATTTGCTACAGTTGTCGCCTCTTTGCGCTTGCACACTCGTGGATACAAGAGAAAGGGCGATGAAACAGGCTGGCAATTTGTTTCATAGAAGGTACAGAAGATAAAGAGTTTACAGAATTTTGATAATGCTTTCAGCTTTTACGTTTTCATCGTGAAAAAGAACTGAAATACAATGAGCGCGAACTTTTAACTCAGATTCGTCTTTGCTTTTATTGGGAAAAAGCTACTGAACGATAAAACGTATTGCCATAACTTTGCACGTGTGCTGTTTTGCCGTCACGTTTAACTTGATAGAAGGCTGACGCGAATAGCCAAGCACCAGTCTGGGCGTTTTTCCAGCGTTAAGGTTTACGTTTTTGTGGCTAATCAGTTCGCCGCCATGACTGGAAAAACGTCGACTGCCGCTCTTGCCTTCGGTAGCCGATTTGTCAGGCGTTAACCGCAGCTTCCGTCGCGATTTTGGGCACGCCGTAATGGCGTTTTCGTCAGTAGTTGTGGTCTGAATGCCAGTGGCTTGAGTGGAATAACCGAAACCCTTATAACGATAATCGAACGTCCGTTGGGCGCAGTCGTCCGCATAGAAGTCGAGCAAGTCGGGAATGGCAGGAGTATTGTCGGCCCACTTAAATCGATGTCGCATCTTTGCCATTTCCCATTCCCAAAAGGCTGCGTTTAATGGCAAAATACATCTATTTCGCCGATATATGGTAGCTCAATTTCTGCCAATATTTTCCCCACGTAATACGCGCGTTGCCTGAATGGCGGAAAAGCGAATACTTCGCGAGTGTTTTTATCAATCGATACCATAAAAATCGTAACCCCTCCCAACCCGTGGTATTATAGCACGTGTCTGTGTTGATATACAGCATCATCCATTGTTTAGCGAACTTGCCAAAATGGCGTAATCGTTGTTGCAGGTTTGCATAAAGCAGATGCTTTTCTGCATTTTCGTTACCTTTTGCTAGCTCAAAAACGTTACGGCCTGTTTTGCTAGTGGTGTGGCCCTGTATAATTGGATAATCGCGATGTAAAATATCGCCCTTATCGTCGCGAAATCGGGTGCTACTGTTGTCCATTGCCCATGTTACCCTATCTAGCGTAATGGTTTTTCGTTTGAGCGAAGCGAATTTGCCTCACACCCTTTGTAGCGACGAATATCGATTTACTGTTTGCATACGTAGTTATCGCGTAGTGCTGGGTCGCTTGACGTCAATATCGCGATTAAATTCAGCGCGGTAAGCATCGATAAATACTGATTCTGACGATATTCTTGCCGCCCGGACGCACATAATCCACGATCATTCCGTCTCTTCCGTCAGCAATAAAGCGCATAGCCCGCCACCTTAACCGTAATCAAACTGGTGTTGCGCGTTCATGGTGTGCGCGCTTCCATTGCTCATTGTAGTAAGCCTTGTCCTGTTACGGCTGTGGTGCCGTTGGGTAATGCGGGCTGTTTGCCGTCGTGATAACTCTACCAATCTTTGAGTGTGCGTGCTGAGCGGTGCTCACCGATATCTGTTCGCGGTTCAGACGACTGCCACTCCAGCCCGGCATTTGAGGGTAAAACTGCCACGACCATCTCATCGGGCTTGTCTTCCATTCAGCCATGCCCAGTCGAGTTTTCGCCAAGTAAACCTCAGTTTAATATAGTAGACATTACCTCTATTCTTTATTACCAAGATCAGTGGTTTGCCCTGAAAGTTGCATCAATACTTATCAAACTGTCGGTTTAGAAAAGAAGTTATCGTACAGATTTTGACAGTATGGCTGAAGAGTGCACCATGAAGCAGAGTTTTGCACTTCATGCCCATGTTTTGTCGACGATCAATTTCCGCATCACCCTTTTTCACCTCGTCAACATAGATAAATGCGGTGGTGACATCGAAGAAAAGGAAAACGACCTGTATCACAGATCATCTGCATATGCTTTTCGCCATAGGGATCGCCAGCTTTGTACAGTCTAACACTGCACGGCCCCACCAATGCATCTCATGAAACGGTCCCCATTGCGGGTTTTCGGGGTTCTCTTCAAAAGTTCCGTAACGTCATATACCTTACCTTGCGTTAAGGCGACAAGGCTACTGTGCCATAAATAGTAAAAAGCCCTCCAGGTGCCCAGTGCGCACATTAGGGTTTGTCCACTTTTGATTTGGGGTGTATCTGAGCTGTAAAATCTCGCGGCCTAAACTGTCAACCAGCCACCCACGTATCAGCGTAGGTGTCCCAATTATCGGGCCATAGTGCGAGTAGAATATAAAGATAAAAAGGTTGGAATATGATGATAGCACGCAACTTCAACGTTATTTTCGTAGACATTTTATTTAGGTTCTTAGGTTTCTAACGATGTTAGGGTCTTGTAAGCGCAAAAGATAATTAAACTCTGCTTTTGTTGGCACAATGAAAAACTGCTTAAATTGTTTAGATATTTGCTTAAAACTGATATTTCACGTGCGTAACAACGTGTTTTTAGTCTTGATAATAAAACACTTTATGCTCGAAAAAGCGCGGATAGCATAAAAATACGTGTAGAGAGTAGATAGAAACGCCATAAAGTATGATTTTCGTAATCGTTTATATATAGCTTTTCCATGTAAAAGCTCTTATCTCGCAACATATGTTTGCGTCATAAAGAAGAGAGTATCGTAGTAAAAAGAATGCACGCTGCGTCTGGCCGTAGAAGATAATCCGCGTGCGCCGTTGATACAGCCCGTTGATGGCCACGACGCTGAGGAATTACCCAATTTATTAGGTTGGGCAGAAGCGCATACGCAGCTTCCTTTTGTGCATGTGGCCGTGCCTATACGCCGCTGGAACGACGAACTTACGCCATGGTCAGCGCCCCCGTCTTTGGTAAGACACCCTTCGGAGCAGGTGCTCGCTTTGCCACCTTAACCTGATAACACACGACGTTGTGCCTCGCCGTGTGCCGTCAATTACATTTAAAATGCCGACCTGCCGTGATTATAGGGGATATTCTTTAGCTGGATTGTTTGCGCGCTTTGGGCTGCATATCAAGCTCCCTTTGCTGCTGCAGTGGCGGCGTCTCCTTCCGTAGTGGTATGAGCGATGGCTTGAATATTCGGCCAGTCATAACCCCTACCCCTGTGGTTTACCTTAGTTTGGGCGACCGCGAAAGCCACAGCCGAACGGCTATTATGACCACTGCTGACCGCCGTATGCGCCAACAATACGAACTACTACAAGCGCAAGGCGCTACTGTTAGCATCTCGAAAGCACCGTTGGAAACCACTTCCAAGACAATGGTATTCGCACGGCACGAGGGTTTGTTTACGCCTTCGAGCAAATTTGATGAACAAGCAATCAACATTACATTACATATTTATTTTAAAAACTGAGCAACATGAAACGTTTTAAAAATCATTCTGCTTATGCGGAACAGAAGCTTTGCCTTCACGTCGCGTCTGAACGACGATAACGATAAAGGCTTAACTAAGCGCAAAAGCAACGCTTATGCGCAAAATGAATGGTAATTATACCCAGCAACGTGAGTTTATTGGCAGCAAGCTTGTTGGCGCAGGCACGCACCAGAAAACAAGCTTGACACGCTGCCTCTATCAGTGAGGTTCCTCAACGACTCAACCATGTACTTTGAAATACCTTCAAAGGCACTTGTCTCTTTGATGACTGATACCAATCTTGCCAAACGCACCGTTGCATAATATCCTAGGGTAAGCTTCACAGCTGCTATCGGTATCTACAATGTAACACCCCCTGCTTTCGACATCAATCCGCAACCCACACACAGTTTAATGTGACCAATGCCGATCGGCTCACAAACGGCAATTCGAGTGTTATCTTGCTAACAATCCTATAAACTCGTTTGGTGCATACAATGTTGAGAAACGCACATTGGGTAAACTCGTTATTGCAGGAGCTTATCGCGACAATCAGCCTCGATAGCAACTTTGTTAAAGCAGGGTATTCCTGTTTTGGCATGGGTAAGCGCAATCAGAAAACAAAGCCTGCACCTTGTAGGTGTAGAGCTAAACAGTCAGCCGGATAACGCATCGTTAGAAGGTTAATGTTTACACGGCCTGTCATCAAGATAACAGACAGCGAGCCCAGTTTGAGGCTTGTTTTCAGAACGAGAACGAGCAGTGTATGCTGAAGCTCCGCTATTTTATGGCTTTAATAATCTGACAAAAGGCTCTTGAATGCTTCTTTTTCGTTGTTACATTTTGTGACATGGGTGATATGCGACGGCCGTCAGAACGCGCTGATGACGGCCGATGTATGATGTGTACCACGACCGTCATACACGTTGATGACGACGGCCGCCGAACAACCACCTTTATGGCCTTTGCGTCTACCCTTGACCTTTTGGTCTTGTTTTTGCGCTTTTAATTTCGCACTTTTCGGCTTTCTGATTTTAGCCTTTGCGTTTTTAGTGTTGTTTTTCTGACCTAGAGAGAGTCTCCTTTTTATCTGTCTTTCACGCTTTTATATCAGACCTCTAATGTTTTTAGTTTGCTGGTACACTATAATAAGGCGTGTAGGAGGGCAGGAAGACGATTTTATTTCACAAAATTTCCGTTCAAATCAATCCTTTCGTTCAAAGGGTTGAAAAAGGTATCAACCCATATTGCAAAACACCTTCCCGACTTACTCCCGCCCTCTGGATAAGGCACGCCGTAAGGCTTTAAACACTGGCGCATGCTTGTAGCGAGGTGCCGACGCAGGCATCTGCGCAGAGTCTCTCACCGCGTTGTCGAATAGTTTTTGCATTGTTTTTGCATCGCGTATATAGGCCAAAGCGTGGGCAAGGGCAGCTGTAGAAAGACAGAAGACGCACCATCGTTCTGTACAACGCCATCGATGTCAAGCCACGTCTCGTTGCTCCAGTCGTGATGACGTCCACGCCCCTGCAAAATGCCAGTAGCGCTCAGCGTTGCAACACGGGGAAGAGCGCACCATCGCGTTTTACATCACAGGGCAGGCAAATAGCTGCCCGTTTTCAGCAGTTGGCGCTGTACATCGCGCACACTTAGGGCGGCAGGGTAGCGCTTTGCTTACGGCCATGCCTGCTAACGTTCCTGCTATCCTGACCCATTTGGCATCACCACAGGCCGCAAACGTGAAGTTCCAGTTCACCAGATTCGGTAACCGAAATAGTCTTTTCGGCCAATATCAACGGTCGTCGTTACGGGGAAGAAACACGCCTAACGGCATTCCCACGAAGGTATTGACGGAAGGGTAAGGTCGGGGACGGCAGCTCATTGTGGTGTTGGTCAACAGGAGTAATCGCCTCACAAGCACAGCCGTATCGATAGCGAGGCTAGGTTGTTTGTACGGACTGATAATGTCGTTCAGCGTAAAAGCACGCGCGCCTGCAAAGCGTCGGCCCTCGCGATAGTAAGGAAAGAAAGGTATTCCGTCGGCGGTAGGATACTCGTTAGCAAGGCCAAGGGTCAGTCATCTCCAGTTCGTTTTGCATGAAATATAAAAAGCGGAGCGACTTGGCTTTTGGCCTTTTTCTCGGCACTCATCACGCTGTGCAGGCGTATAGTCGACGCGTCGTCAGGTATAGTCGTTGCCCCATAAGGGCCAGTTAATCATGTATTTTCCGTTGGGCAATCGGCCGTAATTCATCATCATTTCAGCCGTCCACGGTTTTTGTTTTTAGGTTGCTATCGTTGAGACTGTTGATGCAACAGTTTCGAAATTGCGCGCATCGTAGCTTTTCAGGGACGCGTAACGGTTTGTGGTTTATCGTACTGTCTGAGAATCATTACATACGCTCGCGTCCTGCACACAGGGACGTAGCTTGCGCAGGCGCCCAAGGCTCACCTGCATCGGTTCGTGCGTCAAGGCCAACACGGTAAGGCAGCAGGCCTGCAGCATGCGCCACATCGCCCATTTCGGTAGCATCAATCATATAGTCAGCACTTATTAGCTCTTCCCGCTTTATCGTACGAGCGTAAGCTGCCACCCGCGTGACGTGCGGTGCAGGCTTTTTCCATGTAGTTTGCGGCTGGTAGGTGATGCTAGGGTCTCGTTCGAAACCCAGCGTTGGAAATATCTCATTACCTACTGAAGGCTCAAACTGTATCATGCTCACCCAGCCCGTTTGCAGAGCTCCAAGAACCGTAGTGGCGTGCAAGCTCAGCCTCGAAAATCGCCCCGCCATACCGCTTGGCAGCCTGTAGCAACTGTCGGTAGCGCTCAACACCCGCTGCCGTTAGTATGCCACCGAGCCACGGTGTGTGGTCAATGAGGAGTGTTTTTGTGCCTAAACGCGCGCTCTGTACGGCAGAGGTGATAGCACTGCTTGTGCCCCTGCACCCACAACAACAACCTGATAGTGACGGGCTGAGGTTACAAGACTAAGAGAAAGGAAAATGGTCAATCAAAACGTGTTTCATGTTATGTTTATTGATTGTGTTTTCAGTTTTTGTGCCCATATTATAATAGGTGATACGAGTATACAGCCGTTTTTGTAGGCATGGGCAGGTACGAAAACGAATACTCAATGGCGTACATACACATAACTTAAAGATAGTTTGTCGCAACTAAAACGTTCTTTTTCGAAGTCTTTATTCAACTGTTAATTAATATTAAACAAATGGTTAATTGGGGCTAAAAAGCATAAAAGCTTTTGAAAAACTAAGTATATTTTGAAGTCGGATTTTTAAAAGCTGAGACCTAAATTATTTTAATTTCCAACTTAGAAAAATTTTTAAATTAGACGACAAAAATGAATATCTTACGTTTAGCAAGAGAGTTCAAAGGAATAGTTTTTGCCAGCCTCTGTGTGCTTTTAATGGCAGGTTGTGGTGGCGAAAAAGGTGAAACGCCGGTAACTCCGCCCACACCCAAACCTGGAGGTGGCACAACAGTAAAGCCTGTAGTTACAGAAACCCTGTGCTTCCTGCAAAGGATTTCCGTGCTGTATGGGTGGCTACAGTACTGAATCTTGATTGGCCTAAAAGTAAATATGACGAAGTTTCATAGAAAGCATTGTTTACTCAGTATCTCAATAAGCTGCAAGAGCTGAAGATGAACGCCATGTTCTTCCAGGTTCGACCTAGTGCAGACGTGTTCTGGGAATCACAATACGAACCTTGGAGCCGCTATATCACAGGCACAGAAGGCCAAAAGACCATCGTACGATGCTGCGTTGGACGATTGATGAGTGCCATAACCGTGGCATTGCATTCCACGCTTGATAAAACCCTTACCGCATTGCACGAAGCGGTAGCGCAACGGTGTCATCAATGATACCTACAAAGTTGGTGAAGAGATATAATAATTGTATCATCTATAACCCTGCACCTCCTGAAACACGTGAGCGTATTGCCAACATCATTAAAGAGTTGTTGCAGAAATATGACGTTGACGGCATTCACTTTGATGACTATTTTTATCCGTCGTTATCGGGTGGTGAGTCGATGAATGACGATGCAGAGTTTGCTAAATATGGCTCGAAAATTCACCGATATAAAGGTGTTCCGACGTGCAATGGTCGACTCAATGGTAACGAAAGTACAACGTACTATTCGTGAGGTTCGTCCGTCAGCAGTGTTCTCTATTTCACAGGGTAACCTTTAGATAACGATTTAAACCAGATGTATGCGAACGTTCCATTGTGGGCTCGCAAAGGTTGGGTTGATGTAATCATTCCACAACTTTACTGGTCAACAAAGAGATGGTTCCCCTGCTCGCCCTCACACAGTTTGTTACAGAGTGTGCTGGAAAGAATAAGTTTATGGTGGGATATGGTATTTATCGTTCTCGATAAGAGTCAGAACTCACAATGGAATGACGACGACTTTTACCAGAGTAATGTTGACCTGCAGCGTCAGTTCACTTTGGCTTATGGCAATAAAAGGTGGCAGGAAGCTCGCTATATCGTGCTCAAAACTTGCTCTGACAATCCTGAAAATATAAATAAGGTAATTGCAAAACAGTTTGAAAAAGCCTGCTCTTTTGCCTTTATCTGAGTCTGCTTCCTGAGGCTAAACCTACTGCACCTAAGAACGTAACGGTAGCTGGTACCGCGCTGAAGTGGACGTCTGTAGCCGATTGTTATTATGCTGTTTATCAGCATAATGGCGACAAAAAGGAAGCAACCTTGCTGGCTATTGTACAGACAAATAGCTACGAATTGACGACAAATGGCAAGTTCTTTTGTCACAGCTGTGAATAGAAAAACGACAATGCAGAAAGTGAAGTTTCAGCAATAGTCGAGAAAAATAAGAAAGCATAAAGGAAGAAAAAGTTGAAAAAGGGGTGGAGAAAGCGAGTGTTTTTCACGAGCTTTCGTAAGAAACCACGTTTTCTCCCATTTATTCAATTTGAACATTCCACCATGCTTTGCCTGCCAAAACCTTTTTATTTGTTGATTTTTAAACCTATCTACCTGTTTCGATTTTTATTTAATTCACCCAATCAACAATCACGTATGAAACACTTTCTACTTTCAATGGCATTGTGCCTTCCCATAGCGGGTATCGGCGCAAGTGCTAAGTGTTAAGTCAGTCGAGAAGGTGCCAATCCCTGAGGATTGTGACAATGCGGTTGCCGCAATCAGTCCTGCTGGCGATTACATTCTTCTCACAACGTCAACTCGCCGAGGGCTAAAGAAATTTGATTTAGCCACACGCGAAACTACCACCTTACAGAAGCTGAAGGCGCTGGCTACGGTGTCGCAGTGGCTGCTGATGGTAAAACCGTTGTCTTTCGTGAGACATCGTTCACCCTCAGCGCCCAAAGATGACAGCTTTAAAGAGCGTTTTCGCTCGAAACAGGTGCGAAACGAGAGCTTGCTCCGCTCAACGCATGTTGCAAGGCTATCGTTTGCAGGGCAATACCGCAGCGATAGTTAGTCAGGGTAAGATGAGAGCGCGTTCGCTTTCTGGCGCAAAAATCGTTGCTACTCCTCCTACTTTGTCGCTCACTCAGAACCATGAGATGCAGCTTACACGCAATGGTCGCACCACACACTGGCACCAAACGGCAAGAATGTGCGCTATATTTGGCCTTCGTTATCGCCTGATGGTACAAAGGTTCTTTACTATGTTAGCGGTGTAGGTTGCTTTGTTTGCGACCCAATGGCAACAATGTAAAGGCACTTGGTCAGCTAAGAGCTGCAAATGGCACGATAACACCACCGTTATAGGTATGAACGACCAAGACGATGGCGAATCATGTTATCGCTTCTTCCATCATTGCGAAGAACCTTTCTGGCGCAGAGCAGAAGCTCACAAGCGACGATATTATCGCTCAATACCCACAGGTGAGCGCATCTTCTAAGAAGATTGTCTTTGAAACCCAGCGGGTGAGGCTTACATGATCAACCCTACAATAATTATCGCTATGAAAAGTTATTTTTACTTGGTTTAGTAGCGATATTCGCTACAAGCAATAGTTTTGCGCAAACGGTGTCGAAACCAGCCGATCAATTGCGCTTTTACCTCAACCCCGGACATGGCGGATGGGGACCCAATGACCGCCCAGCGGCAACTATTCCATATCCTGCTTTGGCTAACGGTATGCCAGATTCATGCGGTTTTTACGAAACAAACACCAACCTTTGAAGATAGCAGAGCTTCACTATACGCTTATTCGTATGGGTGTGAAGGCTGAAAATATCACCCTATTCACGTACATCAAACGGTCCGCATTGGCCAGTGGGTTAGAGAAGATGACGATGGTGTTTGTAACCGTCCACTATCTGAAATATGCGAGGAAGTGGAAACAGGTAACTACGATATGTTTATTTCTATCCACTCGAATGCAGCTGCTGACGGGTCAATGACAAACTATCCATTTGTTCCTTTATCGCGGTAAGCGACGGTTCTGATGGCGATCGAAGCGAAGGGCAGTTGGGCGATGGCAAATGCTTGTTGGCCTTATCACTGGGAGAATTTTATTGACCATTACAGCGCTTATAGCCTTGAAAAACAAGAACCTGCGTGGTGATATCGACTTCTATGGCCATGAGTATTCATCTCACCCGTAGCAATGGAAAGGTGTACAAAGGTTACCTTGGCGTGCTCCGTCATGGCACTACCTGGCTTCCTGCTTGAAGGCTTTTTCCATACCTATCAGCCAGCACGCCACCGTGCTTTTGAATAAGGATTACTGTTACCAACATGGCATACGCTTGGCACGTGGTATCTGTAACTACTTCGGTTTGAAGCCTGAAACTAAGGGCTATATTATGGGAACTATTAAAGATATGCACGCTAAGATGAAGCATGTGCTTTATCAGTATGCTCCCGGTACGAATGATCAATGGGTTCCTTTGAACGGATCCAAGATTCATTTGTTTAAGGCTGGTGCAAAGATTGGATACCTATCAGGTTGACACTTTGTACAATGGCATCTTCGTTTTCAAGAATCTTGAACCAGGCGAATATACATTACAGCTTGAGAAAGACGGTTATAAAGCTCTCTTGAAGGTGAGAATACAAGCCTCTCACTGTTAAGGCAAACGAAACCTCTTACGTAAAAATTGTTGGCAGAAGCTACTGATTATGTAGCTCCCGCTATTACCTATTATAATTATCCTGAGCCTGTACAGAACACCCATGTAGGTGCTCCTTCAACGCTCAAGATGACAGAATCGGATACCAAAGACCTCGCAATCGCCGGAACTGTAAAGCGTATGCTTACACGCGGTGACTCAATAGTAGTTCTCTGACGACGCAGGCGAGCCTAAACTCATCTGATTGACAACAAAAATCTTAGTGTTATTAAGCAACTTTCAACCACAGGCATCGCTCCCTGCTGAAACAGATAATCAGGATTCTTCTCTCGTTTGAACGACATTGCGTTTACAGCCGATGGTCAGCTTGTAGGTGTGAACAGCGTTCGCAACCAGTTTAATGCCAGCTTAGTTGACGAAGGATACAAGCGTGGCACGCTAAGATTCTATAAATGGGCTACACTTGACGCAAACCCTGTTGAGTGGTTCACTTTCAAAGTTCTGCAAACTTCTACCGTGCTGACGTGGGACGTGGTCTCGCTGTGGAACGGAGCAGCTGCCGATTGTGCAGTTATCACTTCGGGTGTTACTGCTGGTTCATCACGCGGTGGCCGCTTCTTTGATCATGAATGTAACCGATAAACCAAGCAACTTCTACTGTATTTAGTGAGAAAACTATTTCAGGAAACAACTATGGTGAGGGCCGTCAGGGCACAACTCCACAGTTGGCAGTATCACCGCACCGACGAAAACTATATCGTTGATGGCGAAGCTGGTTTGCCACTTGAGTTCCATCCTACTGGCACATCGAACCAAGACAGCCCTGTTATTGGTCAGATGACCGATGAAGAAATTGGTAATGCCGCTGTGGGTTATCAGTGCTCAAGTACGCTAAGCGCCAGTTCATGGTAACCCGTTTGTTTCGCTGCTGGCGTTGGCGGTGTACGTCTGTACGATATCACCGAAGGCCTTAATAAAGCACGTCTTGTAAAGACCGAAACTACAGCTCTTGCAGCTGCTGAAACTGCAACGAACATTGCTGCAGGTGCAAAGGTTAACGATGCCGACATTACACTATACTTGCTACATGGCACCAAGCTTACTGCCTTTACAAGCAAGGGAGTTGAGCAGCCTGTTGTGAAGAATATCTACGCTTACGCGCTTAATAGCAAGAAAAGAAAGCGACGATTCTTATACCTTTACATTCAAGGCGAACGTTGCTGCTACCGCTGCCGCTATCGTATTTACCAATGCTGCCGACGGCACAGAGGTTGGTCGAATCCCAGTTACTGTAACTGAGGGTGAGAATACCTTTACTTATGCTCAGGACTTTATTCCTGGAGATGCAGTGAACCACCCTCAATTGGGGGAGTTATTTTGAAGGGCGAAAACGTTGCTCGTGTCGCACGAATCAATACTCCTGACAACTATGAGGGCGCAATATTCAGCTCTGTTGATAAGTCGCCAGAATCACCATTCTTCGGTCAGATTTACACAAACAACTTCATTAAATCAGGTAATGCTGGTAATGGATTGTATGTTTACGATCAGACATATACACGTCTTAACAGCACGCCTTACCGCGGATATCCCAACCCTGGTACCACATACCGCATTGCTGTAGGTCCAATGGGTAAGGTATGGATTGCAGAATGGGCTGATGCTAACTCTGGTGTTTATATTGCTGATCCCTGATCTGACGAAGCCATTTACACAATTCTTCGTTGGTACACGTGATGGCGATGGTCTCTTCACCAATGACGGTGCAAAGGTTGGTCTCGTCTACACCGGGTGTTGCTGTAGGTGGCACAGGTGCTGATACTAAGGTTTATGTTGCCAATGAGGACATGGGTAACGACGTTGCTGTTTATCAGATTGGACAACCCTGACGGTAGCCTCGTTTACGAATGGAACAAGGCACCAAGCTATTCCCTGCAGTTGGTAAATATTTGCTCAATACTGATATTGCAGTTGCTGCAGGTAAGGACGGCGGTGCTTTGGTGTTCAGCAGCGTCGTGGACAAGGTACAACACAAAGAATGTTCCTTCGCTGCCTACGTTGCACGCGATGGCAATGTTACATTCAATAGTGGCGAGGGCGACTTCCCCACCGTTACTCACTGGTACTGGCGGCGGTGGCTTTGCAGTTTCTGCTGATCAAAGCCTTGTGGCTGTTGGCGAACTCAAGGGTATTGTCAAGCTATTCAGCGTAACTTGGGCAGGCGATGTTCCTACGCTTTCGCTGATTGGTAGCTTCCAGAGCGATGTAGCGAATAAGAGTGGTAACCTGTTTGAAAATGAACTTCGACTATGCAGGCAACCCCATTTGCTCGGGTGCTAAGCTTGGCGTTTACTCAATTCCAAACAGCTGAAAACCTCACTACCACACCTGCTCGCAAGGCTCTCACTGTGGTGAAGACTGCTAACGCAACAGCTGTTGAGAACGTTGAGACAGTAACTGGAAGCGAAGCGCTGACTTTCGCGGGCGACCTGTTAATTGTTCAGGCTCCTGAAACAGTGAAGAGCGTTGTAGTATTTGCAGCCGACGGCACACGCGTAGCAGAAGGCCGCAATGCACAGCTTACGGTTAACGCTCCTGCTGGTGTTTATCTCGTGAAGGTGAACAACTTCAAGGCTATCAAGGCTATGAAGAACTAAACCTTTCGGTAAATATAATTGATGTAATGGGAGGCAGCACACGCTGCTCCCATTTTATTTTCTACTTTTTAGCAAAACGGATAGGCACAGATGCTCTTTTGCAAGTTCTGAAAGGCTGAGGCAGTAGCTTATCAAATGCTTTTTACTTGCTGTTGTAATCAGGTTTCTGAGTCGATGATGTTTGTTTTTGTAGCTTATATCGTTAGTTTGTTCAGTCGTTTTGCGTTGTTTTAGTGGTATATATATAAGGTGGTGTGGCAGTTGTCGCTTTTTGTGCAATTGATGCACCCTGTGTTGAAGCGTTCTTACTATTGTGTTGATATCTGTCTCTATGCTTTTTACGCCCTCTTATATCTTCTTCTTTGCTATCTCCTCTTTATTTTAGTATTTCTTTTCTGTGTTGTGTTTACTCTAATACGAGCTATTCTGATAGGGTTTTTTTCACAGATTTGCTTTTGTGTTTGTTGTAATCAGCTAATTGCTTTTGCGTGTTTCGATGGGTGTGCGGCGGCCGTAGAACGATGTGTACTGCGGTCGTCATACACGTGCTGTGCGTCGGTCTGTAGTACGCGTTGTATGGCGCTCGCCGTACAACTGTTTTTTTCTGTCGTAAACACGATACGATTCTGACGAAAAGGGTGGTAGGCAATCCTGTAAAATCATACTGAAATCACAAAAATCACCCTTTTCGTTCTGTAGAAAAATACGTTTCTCACAACTGTTTATTTATCTAAATGATTTAGATATAATTTCAATTCTTTTTCTATTTTTGTCATGATAAAGCTTTGCGGTTTATCTTTTATTGATTACTTTTTGCAGACGCAAGGCAAACAAAAAGAAAAATCTTCTGATAAGAATAGAAGTTTAAAAGTTTTACTTTTTGGAAAACTTTTCTTTAAGTTTGAACAAAAAGTTTTCCAAAACTTATCACAATGTTGTCCTTCAATAAGCATAGTTAAATTACACACAAACTAATAAATACATACCTGCGCTATGATACAAGTACGTCAAAAAGAGACGCAGTCTTGTGCCTTTCGATTTATCGAAAATAATGCAATACTTAAGAACCTCAAAGCTATTCGTCACGAGGGAAAACATCGATGACATTTCAACGCATTATGCTAACCGTGTTGACGGATTTTGTCGTGAGAAAATATCTCGGCGAGGGTGAAGTGTTCGACATCGAGAATATACAAGATACCGTTGTGCAGGGTATTAGCAAGTGAGGGCGAATTAAGAGCTGTTATTGCCTCACTGTGAGTACCGTTACCAACACAAGCTTGAGCGCGATCAGCGTATCAAGAAAACGTACGAGGAAAAAACCTGCTGGCCAAAAACGTGGTTAATCAGAATGCTAACATTGACGAGTATTCGGGTGGAGGACGAAGCGGCGAGGCTGCTAACGTGTACGAAAAACAGTATGCGCTGGAGCATTGTATGTCAAAATTGGCACGCACGAACCATGATAACAACGAGATTTATATCCACGATTTGAACAAGTATGCTATTGGTTTTCACGAACTGTTTGAGCATACCTTTCGACGATTTGTTGTCGAGAGCTTCCACACACGCCAAGGCGATGCGCCCTGCTGGCTCTTTTGAACACGGCAATGCAGCTTTGTTGCCGTTATCTTCCAGTTGCGTAAAAGCTTGAACCAATTTGAGGTGTTTCGGCTACGCATATTGACTGGACGATGGTGCCTTACTTCAGAAAGTCGTTCATGAAACACTATATCGTGGCGTGGGCTAAGGAACAAGAGAGTTTTCGCCGACACCGATTTTATTAATATGTATGCCGATACTTACACCGACTCTGTGGGCGTAGCGTTCTGGTTTTCGACGAGTGGTGCGGACAAAAAACAAGGCTATTTCTTCGAATCGACAGGCCTGACGAAAGAAGATTTCACGCCAGTAACAAAGAAAAACTTGATGCTCGTTGCTATAATAGCGCGCTTTGCGACAGACACTTCAGGAGCTTCGCCAAGCTGTTGAAGCGATGTATCACAACCCTCAACACGCTGCAAAGTCGCTCGGTGACCAGCTTCCGTCACGTCACCAACCATGGAACGTGTAGCGTTAGAAGAGGGTCGACTGGTATCTCGCGCCCTTCTCTTTGGGCAGTCTTGAGGGTATCGGCTTCCACCATAATACGCCAATCTTCCTTGTGGCATCTTCCCAGTATATGAAAGGAGTGAATGATCGTCCCGGGTGCACACCGAACTACGACTTGAAGCAATTGGCCATGCGCTCTACATCACAGCGTTTGTATCCCTAACTACGCTAATGTGGATTGGAGCGGTAATGCCTGGTTACGACCCAAATGATCCACGTACATATTTCTCACGATGAGGCTGCCGCACGGCAAACGGTTTCGATATCAACGGCTTCGGACAATTGAAAGATGGTCGCGGAAATATTTGCCCAACAACCATCATTTTGCCTCACGCTCGCTATGGAAGCAGGGCGGTGATGTGGAAGCGTTTATGACACTTCTTGATCAGAAAAATACACGAAGCGAAGGATACTTTAATAGAGCGTTTCAATTGGATTTGTTCGCAAGATCCACGCTCTGCGCCTTTTATGTGGGAGAATAATACTATGGCTGGTTACGTGCCTGAGGAAGGAATACGTTCGGCTTTAAAGCACGGCACGTTGGCAATGGGACAATTGGGTATGGCAGAAACACTGCAAATTCTTATCGGTAAGAACCATACCCACCCTGAAGGATTGGCTTTAGCTAAGCGCATTGAGAACTTCTCAGCAAGCGTTGCAACGAATTTAAACACGAATACAAGCTGAACTTCGGTGTATTATACGCCAGCTGAGAACCTTTGCTTCACGGCAATGGAGAAATTCAAAGGCTCGTTACGGTGTAATCAAGAATGTTTCGGATCGCGATTATTTCACAAACTCTATCCATGTACCCGTATGGGAGAAGATGACTCCGTTTGAAAAAATCGACATTGAGTGCCAACTCACGGGCTATTCATCGGCTGGTTGCATCACGTATGTGGAGCTTCCATCAACAACAAAGAACAATATCACGGCGCTTGAAGAGATAATTGATTACGCGATGTCGCATGATATTCCGTACTTTGCCATCAATGTGCCAAACGATACGTGTGATGAATTGCGGCTACACAGATGAAATAAACGATGCTTGTCCTGTTTGTGGCGGTGAGAGTGTACGTCGTCTTCGTCGCGTGACGGGATACTTAACAACCGATTATCAGCAACTTTAACCACGGTAAACAGTGTGAAGTTGGCGATCGCGTTAAGCACATCAGAGAGTATCTCCTGGTTGCGATTGTTAAACATCTCAACGTTTTTATCGAAAAAGGGGCTTTCATTTGGCAGAGAAATGCGGTTTTGTTTTTGCGAGTAAATATTTTCTGTTTCGTAGATGGATAGCATCTGCTTTTGCGCGGTTAATTACTAATGCTCATTTTGCAAGATGATTTATTCCAATCTTGTGACAGTGGTTTCTGTTTGACAAATGAATGCCCTTGATTTTACAGAAGCATTACGGTTACTTTTTATAGATGATCGCTTTCATAACATCAGCATGTGACGCTAAATAACGGCGAGGATTTCGTGTAACGCTAGTGGGTTGCTGGCTGTTCATCACCGTAAAGGGTGTCAAAACGAACAGACATGGGACTTTGTGGTGGTCGTCCTTTCACCGAGGCTGATAAAGAATATCTGCTTTTCCGAGCTCGATAAATCGTATATTCAGGGTCTTACGCTTTCAGGCGGAGACCTCTTGATACTGTTTCGACGACGTGCTTGCGCTGAGCTCGTGAGAGTTCGTTCTGCCTATCCCACGAAGGATATATGGCTGTATACGGGTTACGATTGAACAAATTGAAAGCGGTTACATGGCAGAGTACTGCCGTTATTAGATGCTGTGGTGGACGGAAGGTACATCAGAGTCGGAGCGTGACGTCACACTCGCCTTTCAGAGGTAGCCGAAACCAGAGAATAATTCGGCTTAAAAAGAAAGATGACTAAATCGAAATTTTCTTTATGATTTAATCGTAAACGTTTTTCTTTCAATCGTAGATTTCTTGCCTTTCGACCGTAGACTTTTTGCCTTTAAAAACATAGACGTCTTATTTTTAAATTGTTAAGTTGAAGGTTTTAGTGCATTATAAGTGATAAAGGAAAGGGCGTGGTGTCATCACGACACAGCTCCTTTCTCTTTCATCAACACGTAGTTGATATGATAATGTATATGCGTAGAAAGTTAAATTTTTGAAATAGAGATTGTTTGTTTACAAACTTTTTACCATTCTGTATCACAACACCCTTGTAGGGTTTTTGCTTACACGCTGACCTGCCATATTGTAGATAGGAGCGTCTTTATCAGCTTTCTTGATTATTTCTGTATTGCGAATTCCTGTTACGGTTGTGCCGTTAACGCTGTACAAATAGTTGCCACGGTCCATGAGAGATAGTGCTGTGCATTCTTGCTCAATACGCCATAAACAACAACCTGATCGCCCACATTTCACCTTGTTTTCATTGGTAAATGCTGCGTTGTTTGCGAATCTACCAGCGTGAGATGAACAGCTTATTGGTAGCGGCATTATCGTCACTAATATAGTACTCGCCGTTGTTCCAAGCTTTCTCTTTAATCTCAAACTTGTCGATAGATGTTACAAATCCCTTCACGTAAACAGAGTCGTTAAGGCCATCTCCTGCATCAACGAGCTGCTGAGCCTTTGCAATAGTGTAAGCCGTTTCGGGCGTATTCTTAATGCTTACAAGGCCTGTGAAACCGCCTGCAGTATAGTATTTACGATGAAATTTGCATATGCACCATTACCTTTGCCTTTTTTGTTATGGAAATATAAGGCATAGAATCTGTCGGCTTTGGGCGTAGGGATATTAAATACCATTGGGCCCGCAACCCATTTCTCTGCTGGAATCTCAACAATACTTTCAGCAGTTGTTCCGTCTGCCGACACAGCGAGGGAAAAATTTTGTTCACCAATGTCTTGTCGATTTTGTCGATATCCACTACTATTGTAGCCACAGCTTCACCCAATTTTTGCGCTGTAGCGATGCGAGCTTCACTATCTGCTTTCTTGCTTCCGCACCTTACATAGGTCCAGTTGTTTTGCCATTTGTAGTTGTTGAAGTTGGTTAACAGCCACTCGTGAGTGCCTATTTTTGCAGTCCAAGTTTTAGTATAGCCGCTTTCCAGCTTCTAGCATTTCTTGCTGAATTTTCGTCAGGAAAAGAGAGGGTTAAGAACGGTGCTGCAGAAGCATTAGCAGCAAAAAGCATCATGATAATGCTCAAAAAACGAATAGCGTAAAATTGTTTCATAAGCTTATTAAAAATGATTTTGGTTTTGTAAAATAATTTCCTGATGTTAGTGTGAAATAGGTTTAGACGGCTAAAAATAGCAGCACATGGACAAAGATATGTATGAATGCCACAAAGGGTTTAAAAGGACTTTGGTGCAGTACGGATAGAGTAGTTTTACAGTAAGAAAAGAGTATTTCAACAGTAATGAGAGATCATTTCTATAACAAATCACGAGTGGTTTTTATAGTATTCGAATAGCAATTTTATCATGAATTGCGATGATAGATTTTATCCTGTATAGTTTTACAGACGATATCGATTTTTATAATGGGTTATACAGTAGTTTGATAGTAGGTGAGTAGCCATTTTTGTAACAGATTGCGAGGTAAGTCTTATACTTTCACATCGCGAGATAAACCGTTTGCAGTATTAAGTCGGCGGTTGCTCGCTTGCCGAAACCGTTACCATTTTCAGTGTGCCCGTACCTGTCTTTGTACCACAGTTGCAATGAATTAATCATATTCTGCCATAACACATAGCTGCAGGGGCGCGATGACAGCCACAGGATTTAAGAACGTCATCATCAGCCAAATACCCACAATGGTATTCTTCTGTCCGAGCGCCTGACCTCCGCTTATGCTCTCGCCGAAGTAGCCTCCCACCAGTTTCCGATGCCGAAAAGGGCAATAGCTACGAATAAAGGCAGCACAAGCAGTAGCACTAATGTTTGTCCTGTCACGGTGGTATTGATAATCATGCGCAGTGTTAAGCCCATGACGATCTGACAGATTAAAGGCCCAAAGGTAAAAAGGCAAGGTTCTTTTTCTCGCGCAACCAGCTAACGAACGCAGGGAGACGACGTGTTGCCAATGCCAAAAGCAACGGAATGACCAACACCATCAGCACATATCGTCGCAAACTATCGGCGACGACGGCAAGGCCAAAACTTATGTCGGCCGAATGCTCAACCATTGGGGAATAAAAAGCGAATGATAACCGAGTAAACACGTTGGCAATAATCATGTAAACCGTCATGCTGGCTATGCTACCACCTAATTTTTTCGGTTACGATGGGCGCTCTGCAGCCGTAGGGACAGATGACGCAGAATGAACACACCTAGTAATATTATTTTTCGTTTCGGCATCGTGAACCAGATTGATTGCCACAACCACCGCCAACGAAAGTAATACCCGAATGCCTTGAAGGGCAAAATGCCTAGAGACGTGGACGAAATTCGGGATAGGTTTATTTTGCAGAACGTGATGTATAGCATGACGAAGATAACTGCTGGCATAAGCCCACGAGAACGGGGCCAACGGCATCGCCCACGGGTGCAAGCTGTGGCACATGCGAGGAAAGAAGATACGTCAAACTACCGTAACCAGTGCAAAGGGGCAACGTCCATTGTTTAATAAAATTAATTATACCATTCATGTTGTTTTCGGTTTGAAAATAGCGTTTTACGGCCTTTCGTGTTTGCGTTTTGTCATAACGGCTACGTCATTCTGTCGTTATGGTGGTTGTACGGCGGCCGTGGTACGCATTGTATAACGGTTGGCATACAGATTAGACGACGGCCGTAGTACACATGGTATGACGGTTGCCGAACACCGACCGTTACATCGAAATGCGAGCAAAAACTGTACCTAAACGTCTTGACGGTACAATATAATTGCCCGATTAGCACAACATAATAGCACAATAGGCACAACGTGATTACAATCGCCGCATGATGTTTCTATAAAGAAGCTCCAGCGACATTGACTTGCGGAAGGTCACTAATTTGCGTCAGAATAAAAAGAATTTTTATTTATACGATAGTTTGCCAATTTTAAAAGTACCTTTGCACGACTTTATTTTGCATCATCGGCATGAGATCGAAACGATGCGGTTTATAAAGTCTCGCGAACAATAATGGTACAAGCTATTTAATGCTTTTGAGCATGAGTTGGTTTGCGATGTTCGCGAATAAAAATAAGTATTCACACAAAAACTATCATGAAAGATTCTGAGCAGACTTTCGTCCTTACGGGTCTTGTCCTCTTTTTCTGCTGGCTATCGCATGCGTTGCCCAAACTTTACTGTTGGCGGAACGACGTTGCGTAGCGTTAATATCTTGAGCGAGCTGCTGCCCGAACGCGACGAAGAACAGGGTTGATGTTATTCCTGCTCCTAAGGCTCCTAAGGCGGTGGCAACAACGACCAAGTCAGGAAAGAAAATAGAATTTAAAGAACAATGGCCCCTAAGGGCGTTGAGCTATCATCGACTATTCGGGCGGTGAAAAGGGTGGTATGGACCATTTTTATGAGGCTCTGAACAAGGTGAAAACCTTTAGGACGCCCCGTGCGTATAGCCTATTTTGGCGACTCGTTTGTAGAAAACGATATCATGGCGGCCGACTTACGCGAACTGTTTCAAAGCGAGTTCGGTCGGACATGGAGTGGGTTGGGTCGACTTTGGCTAACCCTATAAACCGCAACAGTAGGCGCACGGTGACGCGAAACCAGCGGTACACGCGAGTTCAGCGTGGTGAAAAAGCCTTTCGATCACGATCGTCAGGGGCATTGGCGAACGCTATTATAATGTGTCGTCAGGGGCGAGTGTAACCACCAATTTGGCCACTGATATACAATCGTTTCCAACCCCATGCCAAGCAGTTTGATGTGGCGCGCCTCTTTCTTTCCGTGCCGAAAAACGGCGCAACTATTACGGCTACCGTGGGCGCGGGTACACCGCAGTCGCGTAGCTTTGACGGCTCAAGCGGGGTTCAAATGTATGAGTTAAAGGCGAAGGGAAGCAAAATAAACTATAAGTTTAGCACGTAGGCGAAGGCTTTACAGGCTTTGGAATGGCGCTGGAAAGCCTGCAAGGCGCTGATACTTGATTGTATGAGCGTTCGTGGTTCGAGCGGTTTTAACGCTGCAGGGTATTCCACAATCAACACTGGCCGACTTTTGCAAAGCTGCGCCCATACAGACCTAATTATTGTGCACTATGGCCTTAATGTTGCGGTGAGTGGCAACCCAAAGAATATTATTCAAAACTATGCACGCAACATGGGTAAGGTGGTAGCGCATCTGCGTCAGGCTTTTCCCCGAAACCAGTATATTGGTGTTTAGCGTGCCCGACCATGAACAACGTGGTGCCGACGGCATTAAAAACGCTGAAGGAGGTACACGCATTAGTGGCCTTTCAACAGCAAATGGCGGCCGATAAAAAGGTAGGTTTTATAACTTCTTCCAAGCGATGGGCGGAGAAGGTGCTACGCGCCGACTCGTCGAACGCGACATGGCCAACAAGGATTATACCCGTTTAAGCTACGGCGGTGGGAGTATGTGGCCGACAAAAATTTTCACCCATCGTTTAAGGCAGGACTAAAGAATTATCAGCGTCGTATTAAATTAGAATCACAATGATAGAGCGTTTAATCAACATTCTTACATATAATCCGAAGAAACCTCTCATATTCAGTAGCGGTACTGTTTTTGTACTTGTTCTTTGGCGTTGCCTTTGTTTACATGTTGCTGCAACGACGTAGCAATTTGCGAATTTTGTTTGTAACGCTCTTCTCTTATTACTTTTTATTATAAGAGCAGTGGGCATTATTTCCTCTGCTGGCGCTGGTAACGACAACCGATTATTTCATAGCCGAAACGATTGGCCGTATGAAAGAGCGGGGTGATGACAATGTGCGGTGGAGGAAAATGCTGCTATTTTGAGCTTGTGTATTGACTTAGGACTGTTGTTTTACTTCAAATACACCAACTTCTTTGCAGGTATGTTGTCGGCGATGATTGGATAACTTCCAGCCTTGGGACATTTTCTTGCCTGTTGGCATAAGTTTTCACGTTCCAAAGCATGAGTTGTGTCATCGATGTTTACCGTGGCGATATTCGTCCGTTGGGTTCTTTTGATGGACTATGCGTTCTACGTGTCGTTCTTTCCGCAGCTTGTGGCAGGACCAATTGTGCGTGCAACCGACTTCGCTCCGCAAATAAGAAAGCCCGTTGTCATCACGCGCGAGATGTTTGCGCAGGGTGTTTACTTCATCATGATTGGCTTATTCAAGAGGCTGTCATCAGCGACTATATTAGTTTAAACTTTGTTGACCGCATCTTTGATAACCCAACGCTTTACTCGGGCTTCGAAAACCCTGCTGGGAATATACGGTTATGCCATGCAGATTTACTGCGATTTTAGTGGCTATAGCGATATGGCCATTGGTATTGCGCTGCTTTTAGGTTTCCGCTTTCCGATGAACTTCAATGCTCCGTACAAAAAGCGACAGCATCACTGACTTTTGGCGACGCTGGCATATTTCGCTGTCGACGTGGATTCGCGACTACATTTACATCTCGCTCGGGAGGTAATCGTCAGGGCAAGGTTAGGCAGTATATCAACCTTGTGATCACCATGCTTTTTGGGCGGATTGTGGCACGGAGCAAGCCTGAACTTTTGTGGTATGGGGTGGTATTCACGGGCTTGGACTGGTGGCTCATAAAGCATTATCGTCAGGAAGTTAAGAAACGCGAACGCAACTATCGTTCAGCATGGCTTAGAAAGCGTATAGGCGCTATGGTGCTGACGTTTCATTTTGTTTGCTTCACTTGGCTCTTCTTTAGGAGCGCTACTTTTTGCGGGTGTTGGTACGATGTTGTCCCGCAGATTTTTACGAACTTCCACGCCGAACTTATCCCACAAGTATTGGCAGGGATACAAGTATGTGCTGTGCTTTATGGCCTTCGGTTACGTAACCCACTTTTGTGCCTGATAGCTGGCAGAAACGGTGCGGTTAAGCTGTTAGGAAAAGTGTAATATTGTTGTTCGGCGGTGCTTTTTAACGCTGATTGTGCTATATCGTTATTCAGGTAAAAACGGTAATATTCAGCCTTTCATCTACTTCCAATTCTAAAAAGGGTAGAGCTTTGTTGACGATTAAGAACCGATAATGACGATTTTCGATACTTTGCAAACGCTTTTTGTATACATTAGCCTTGTTGCTGATGGGGCATAGGGCGGTGGCGCAGAAACGTGGAAAGCGAATTGAAGACGCTTAAAGCGTAGGCGTGCGGGTGCAATCGTGTCGGCTCGAAGCGATAAAACTTTCGGCGAGCAACGCTGTTTCATTCAGGAGGCCATTCCCGATGCGGTGTTTGCGCGAATGGAAGGGCGCTCTTCCCGAAAGATTGTACGGTAAATCGGCGGTCGTTAAGGTATTTAAGGCTGTTGCATGTTGATGTTGACGGGTCGCACCGATTTGGGGTGAAAATGGTTTGCAATAAGTCGATAGCAGCCGATGTAATCGATATTTTTCGCGAACTTTATCGTACAGCGTTATCCTATTCATAGCATCAAATTAATTGACGATTTCAATGCTGACGACGAGCAATCTATGCGTGCAAACAACACCAGTAGCTTCTGTTTTCGCAAGGTTTACAGAGCTCAAAGAAGTTGTCGGCGCACGCTATGGGCAAGGCCATTGACGTGGAATCCGTTTGTATAATCCTTATTATCATCGTTCGCCATCGGCGAGATTACGGTTCAGCCTACAACGGCAGCGAAATATGTTGACCGCGCAGCCACCTTCCCATATAAGATAACAAAGACCGACCTTATGTACCGATTATTCATTGCTCGCGGTTTTAAGTGGGGCGGTGCGTGGAATAGAGTGAAGGACTATCAGCACTTTGAGAAAGGAATAAATAGTCGGGTGAAAGGAACAATAAAGGCGAAGAGTTTTAGCTTCGCGCCTTTATTATATGTCTTTCGCAATCTGTCTTTTATTGTCTTATGCTTTTCGTTTTTCGAGATAGTCTTTTTGTCTTTCTGTCCACCTAAACAGCAAACTAAAGTGTCCCTTTATGCTTTTTGTATTTGCATCTCTGCTCTTTTGTCTTTATCGTCTTATCTTTTCGTTTTAATTGCCGAATCTTGCAATCAGCCAGACAATGAGAACGTGACATAAAAACATCACGGGAACGCCATAACGGAAGCGTGGGTGTTGGCTTTGTGGCGACCAATAAATATGGAAATCAACGCGCCTACGGGAGCCTCCGCTGCCGATAACATCAGCAACGTGCGTTCTAGATGTACGACGTCTGTCAAGCTTTTAGCGTTTGATTTGTCGTCCATGTGCACCAATAACGTCAGCACGTTTAGGGCTGTAAGATAATAAATGACGTTGGTAAACATATTTGTTTTTGCCCTTTTTTAAGTGTTATCCCTTTTGTAACTAGGCTCTTGAAGACGCAATCTTTACTTGCATTTTCTGCAATCTTCACTTTACATTTTCCCTGCAATCTGCTTCCGCGTTTTGTAGCTTTTTGCTTCCGCCTTTTATCGCATTCAATTGCGCTTTATACGGCGCTTTTACGAACCGCCACTTGCGCATTCTTCGCCATTTCTAAGCGTTCGAGGTAAATGGGACGGAACTTATCGATAGCGCTTGCAGCGATTGGCTTTTTCGAATTTAGCTCATTACACTCATCGCTATCGGTCTTATCGGCTTGCTTTGGTTGCAGCATCTCTGCAAGATAAAAGCGTTGCCTGTCTTCGGCTGCTTTGAGTTGAGCCCCAATCGTTGCAAACTGTCGAGGAAAGCTTGGGCTTTATCCAAATGGTCTTCTGCCATAAGTGCGTGTTACTTCTCGGTATTCTTATCGTCAGACTTGGCTTCTTCACTGCCTGCTGATCGATAGCCTTGATCTTATCAAACACAAGCTGTACCTCATCTTTCAGTTTTTGCACCTTCTATTCATCTCTTCAACGAGGCTATTGCCTTTTTGCTTGCGATATTTAGGAATCCGAGGTTATTCTCATAAGTGGTAACCTCTTGCTTTAACTGCTCATAGCGGCGCATTAATCGTGCACGTTCGTTGTCGACTGCGTCCTCACCGCGCTTCGCTACGTTACGAAGTTGTTCTTGAAAGTTATCTAAACGGCGGCGCGTTTGTTTGATATGCAATGTATCATACACCTTATCGAGAACCTCGTGATACTCTTTTCATACACTTTGTCTTTTGTCCTTATAAGGTTGTATGTCCCACCGTATTGTATTCGTCAATCAGCGCTTGAACCTTTGCCTGAACGTCGTCTCCAGCATCCTCTATCATAGCTTTAAGCTTAGCGATGATGTCGCGTTTCTTGTCTAAATTAGTATGTTCCTCGTTGCGTGAACCTGCATTTTGCTGCATTGCGTGCTTCGAAGAACTGGTTGCATGCTGCAGGGAAGTCGTTCAAAGACGGTCACCAAACTTCTTAGGAACGGTGCCAATGGTCTTCCATTCTTTTTGCAGCGCGCATGATTTTATCGACTTGTCGACTTCCAATCGGTTGAATCAGCGAGTGCCTTTGCTTTCTCAACGAGCACGCGTTTCTTCTCTGCATTTTCAGCGAAACGCTTTTTAATTTCTTTGAAATATTCAGCTTTCCGACCGAAGAAATCGTCACAAGCCGTACGGAAAACGTTCGAAAATCTTTACGTTCATCTTCTGTGGGGCGAAGCCAATTGTCTTCCATTCCTGTTGAATGGCGATGATTTCCTGCGAATGTTTCTCCCAGTCGGCAGTGCCTTTGTATTTTCTTCTTTTGCAATGGCTTCAACCTTTTCGCACAATGCTGTTTTTTCTTTGTGAGGTTCTCTTCCTCACGTGCGCGCAGTTCTTCGAAATGCTGTTGGTGCTCTTATTAATCACCGTGCTGGCGTTTTTAAAGCGTGTCCAAATCTCGTCGCGCAAGTCTTTGGCTACTGGTCCTGTCTCACGGTACTGTGCATGCAACTCTTGAAGCTGATGGAAGCGCTTATAATGTCGGTTTCTTCAGCCAGTTTTTCAGCCTCTTCGCATAAGCGTGTCTTCTGCTCAAGGTTCTTTTGAAGTCGTATTCGCGTGCTTCGCGGTTCAGATTCAGCAAGTCATAGAACTGTTCTACGTAAAAGCTGATATGTCTTCCACGTTTCGTTGCTTTCTCTGGAGGCACTGCTCCAAATTCCTTCCACTCCTGTTGTAGTTGCTTGAAGGCATTAAACGACTTGTTAGCCTCCTCAGGAGAGGTGGCCATATTTTTATTTTCTCAATTATTTCTTCCACGATGTTTGAGGTTATTAGCGCGTTCTTCTTCTTGCTTTTGGAATAATTTAGCGCGTTTTTCTTTAATAACCTGCATTTCGGCTCAGATGCTTCCTCTACGTCATCGGGGCGAACCTGATATTTTTCTGGGTCACCGCCTTCCTCAAGATAGGCTTTTTGTTGTTCTTCGCGCTCAGCAATGTGTAGAGCGATAGAACGTCGACTTCAGGTATTCTACCTCATCTTTCTCCAGGATTTTTCCATCGTTGTGAGCTATTTCTCTAATGCGTTCGAGCACCTCTTTCTTTGAGGTATAGGTTTTGCGATCAGGCTCTTCGGCTGTTGTTACTTCCGTTTCAGAATTCTCATTCTGCACGGGTTCTTCACTCACTGGCGCGTCGGCTTGTACCTCTTGCGCTTTATCAACTTCGGCAGCAGCCTGAACTGTAGTCTGCTCTTCTTCAACTGACCCTGTCCAAGGGCCTTTCTTTGAGAGTCCATCATTCCTTTTTAAGTTTATGATTAGAGTTTTCGCGACCCATCTGCTGAAATACACAATATTTACAGCATGATGTGAGCCATCACGTTCGTTAATAATATTAGTTGCAAACTTAGATTGTCAATTACGAATTTTTAATCCTTTTTGCTGTAGAATGTGTTAAATAAGGCGTTTGTGTGCAAAATCCACCAGCTTACACCAGTTACCAACACTGAAATAGCTATACAGATTACAAATCCGTATGGTGATGTGTTTCAAGCCCGTTAATAACGTTCATTCCGTAAATGCTTGATATCAGCGTAGGGGGCCATGAGCACGATGTTTAGCGAAGTAAGAGGTTCGCATGGTCGTGTTCATGTTGTTGTTATCAATGCTGGAATAGGTATCCATTGTCGACTCAAGAATGTCGGAATAGATATTAGTGGTTTCGCGAGCTGCGTCAAATATCTCAATGCCGACATCTTCAATAAGGTCGGCATCTAATTCGTCAATCTGCAGCTTAAACTTTAGTTTCTGTAGCGAGTTTTCGTTGCCACGGGAATGACGTAATGAAGTAGGTGAGCGAGTCTTGCAAGCGTGAAAGTCCAATAAGACTTTCGTTATTGACCTCGTGATCCAGATTATGTTTTTGCTTTCTCAATAAGGGTATTGATTTGCTTCAAGCGTTTCTGAAGTACCACACCGCTGATGATAAAAACAGGCGGAATGTCATGTCAACATAATCCGTAAAGCCGTACCTCGTTTTTGATGAAAGCTACAAAGTCAATCATCACGTTGGTTTCGTAATAACAAACGGTAATGGTGATGTCGCGTTTGTGTATAATACCCAGCGGCACGGTGGTGTATGGCGATGCGACTGCGAATTTCTTTGACATAAAGGGGAATACGTAAGATAATGAGCATCCAGCCGTCGTCATATTCATAACAGGCACGCTCATCGGTATCGCTAATGTCGCTTAAAAAATAATCGGGAATGTTGTATTTCTCTTCCAGTTCGCGCTGGTCGTCGTCGGTCGGACAGGTTACCGAATCCAGCAATTAGCGCCACTCGCTATAGTCTTTGGTTGTTTTGTCGATATTCAATATGTTCTCATGGTTGTTAATCTCCATAGTTCATTTAACTTGTGAAGATTAACTCCTTGGAGTTAATCCTCACGCCAGATCGTATTGCTTTCCGCGTAATAATCGTCCATATTATATGCTGAATATTGATTTTTACGTTTGCAAAAAGTAAAGAAAAATAAACCGGTAAAGCAAGTGTTTGCGTTGTACCGTTAAAGTGTTCGATTCGTTACGTAACAAGGCTTTTTGCTCCACAGTTTTTGTATGAAAGTTCTAACTTTTTGCGTTGTAACCTTTTTGTGCGATAGTGAGGTCGCGGATGGGTGTATGCGACGGCCATCGTATCGATGATGTATGCCAACCGTCGTGCTATTTTGTGCTACGGCCGCCATACAATGCGTACTACGTCCGCCGTACAGTTACCTTTTATGTTGTAAACCATGTGGCTTTACGCTGTGTAGAGCATGCCCTTTCGAGCTTATGGTTGTTGCGCTTTTGCTGTGCAGGGGCAACGCCAGCAACGGAATAGCATAAAAGGGCCTTAGCTACGGTGGTAGCTGAGGCCTTCTAACTTTAATCAGTAAACTATTTGTGTTTTACTTGATAACAATCTTCTTGCCGTTCTTGATCTACGATGCCGCGAGGCGAGGTTCTTGCCTGTGCCTACATACTGAGCGTTAAGGTTAAATACGCGCTCGTCAGCGGTTGTTTTTGGTATTGATTGTGTTAATACCGTTGCTGTTTGCTTGTATACTGATACGGTGGTTGTTGCGGCACTGTTGGTGATAGCAGCCACTACGCCAGCTGCATTGCCATGCCAGTGAACGATAGTCGGCATTGTCGCCAGCAGTTACTTTGCTCTGCTAGTCGAAACGTTGTGATGTGAGTGCTTGGTTCAGAGTTCCGTCAGCTTTCTTGCGATCTACGCCAGCAACGAATACCTTTCCATCGTTGATAACCATGCCGCGGAAAGCCTCTTCGTTTCTCGTTGCGTCGCCTTCGTCGTAGCCATCAATAGCTGCCCAGTTCACGCTAAAAATCGAGCAGGGGTTCAAGCTTGCTCACAAAAGGTCAGCACTTCCAGTAGATGTTTTGCTGGTGTCGGAAACCCTAGTGGTTGAAGAATGTGCCTGCAACGTACAGCTTGCCACTGTTAACAGCCATGTCGCCTACGCGGTCGGTACCGTAGCTTTTGTCGTGCATGTCAACGTGGAATATCTTAGAAGTTGTAGCGGCAGCATCAATTTTAGCCAGAATAAAGGCGTGTTCAACGTTGCCTGATTCGTCAGTTGACAACTGCACAGGTGAGGTCGGTAGCAGCGTTTGCTGTAGTAAGGGTTTCCAACGCCTTGCCTACGAAGCCAGCGTAAACGGTGTTGCCATCAACGGTAAAAGCTAACCGACTCCGGGTTCTGCTGTACAGACGACTTGTTGTCTTTCATGATAAGGTTAGCCACTGACGTAGCGTTGGTAAGGTTGGCAGCATCAGAGAGAGAATGCCTACGCCCGGAACATCAGAATACATAAAAAGCTAAACACATCGAGGTAACGGCCAGCCCACTGTACGTTGTCAAAGTTCACATCGCCCGTATAGGTAGCCGAGGAGATAAACTTTACCGCCCGAAACCATCAATTTTCCAGGGGTAAATACGAACATCTCCTGCCTCAGGGAAGTATATTCCAGAGGCTGCGATAGCTGGGTTTGCAGCAGAGGTAATCAGCGAACAGCTTTTAGGTTGCCGTTGTTATCGTATTTTTGCAACGAAAGTATTGACTGGAACGGTAACGCCTGCCGTGCCATTAACCACCTGATTGTTGTTATCAGCCGAATAGAATGTTACCTGATCGGCCGAAACACACCGCAATATAAACATTGCCGTCAGCATCGGTATCGAGCGTGCGAATGTACGATAAGCCCAGTGTAGCAGCCAAACCAAAGCTTCAGAGCCGTCGGCGTTATGCTTAGCTACATAAGCTGATCGTGATTTTTGTCGTCGTTGGTAATTGTCTTACCGCCGAAAGTGATATTCTGGTTGTATGTGCCTGTGAGTGAATACAGCTCCATCAGCTGCAACAGTGGTGTGTGTATCGCTAAGCTGGTTAGCATTGTCAACAGGCGTGAGGCTCTTTGCTCCATGTTGCGGGCGCGGTCCATGTCTGAGCCTGAAGCGCAGTAGCCGTAAATAAAGCGGCTGCAAGTAGAAATCTTCTCATAACTCTTACGTTTTAAAAATGGTAATATAATAATGTATTTTTAAATATTATGCGGTTTTATGGCCACAATGATATGTTAGGGTTGGCCCTCAACTGCTTCGGTTGGGAAAAGCGCATGGTGTAGCGCGAATCGTTTGCATTAAGCTGGAATGTCTCGCCATTATATGTTTTTGTGAGGGCGGGCATAGTTGTTCGGCGCAGGTCAAACCACCTATGGCCTTCGAAAGCAAGCTCACGAGCACGCTCGTTAACGATTTCTTCAACAAGCTGATCGTTAGTAAGCGAAGCTATATTGCTTTTGGAAAGTAGCGTAGGCTGTGGCGTTATAACGCTTCTGTGCCAGCTGTTCGAGGTAGCATAGCTCGGCACGCTGTCCTAAACGGGCAGCAGCTTCCAGCCGCTGTAAGGTAAAACTCGGCCGAACGGAAGGTGCAATTAAACTGCTCGCTGCCGCCTTTTGAGAAGCGTTGACGTAGTAGTGGTTATACGACGATAGAACGTTGTACGACGCTGATCGCCCGATGGGTACATCGAAATAAAAGCTTTGTGCTGGTCGACCAATAAGAATATACTTTCGCCGTCCATCATGGTTTCGAGGGCTACAATGCTCTCTTTCGAGTCGTAGCGATTGGGCAAAACAGCACTGCTTTGACGTAAGATCCTCAAGGGCAGGGTGGGCTTGAATAACGGCGCTTTGCGGCAGTTAGTGCACCCGACCAGTCGCCCATATACAGGCAAACGCGCGCACGAAGACACTGGGCAGAAACGGTATTGAAACGGTAATTAAGGCCTTTGGGCCAGCTTTCTACGTTAAGATACTTTCTCGGCTTCGGTAATATCGGCCAGCACCTGTGCGTAAACGTCTTTCAGGCTACTGCTCTTAGGGCACGGCGTTAACGTCGGCTTTGCTGCAATGGAACGCCACGCGTAGTGTCAGCGACTGCACATGTGTGTAAGGCTGTGCATACAGGTTGGCAAAGCAGAAAAATGGCAATAAGCGCGCATCATATAGCTTTCGCCAACAAGCTGTTTAACCTCATTGGCAGTGGCATCTGTAATATCAGCCTGATGTTCAATGATGTAGTGGCAATGTAAATAGCATGGTAATAGCGACGCCAACCGAAGTAAGTGGTAGAGGTTGACGGCGATTCGTCGTTCCAACGCCATAAGTCGAAGTAGGTGGCATAGTCGAGATCGGAGGTAAAACCTGGCATCATCGTCATCTCATCGCTGCGCACGGTAGTAATGGCACGGTCAGAAGGGAAGTACTTATCACTCGTAAGTGAGCAGCTGTCGATACTCTTCTCCCTTTTTGGCTATGACGCGACCTGTAGGCGTGATGTCAAGAAAGTCGTTGCACGAAGCAAACAACAATGGAACGATAAGAAGCCCCAGAAACTTCGAAAAGTGTTTTGCGAGGCGCTGTGAAAAATATGTTCGATTTCATCTTTTGCATATTATTAAGAGGTGTTCAGTATATCAGAAGTTAACGTTCAAACCAAATACAAAGCTCTTTGCCACTGGTTGCGCGAACGGATTACCCATTGTTTCGGGGTCGAGATAGTTGGTATAGTCGTTAGCAATAACCGCGAGGTTACGACCTTCTAAACTAAGCGATGCGCTGCTGACACCCATTTTTGATAGCCATTTCTTAGGCAACCTGTAACCTAAACGCAAACTTTGCAAGCGGGCATAGCTGCTATTGCGCACCCATGTATCAAGCATGCTGTATGTATTATATTCAGCATAGCGCGTGTATTCGGCTAAGCGGGCTAGCCGACGATACCATTAAAGCGGCATAGGTTCCGTTGGTATTATCGGTTGTCCAACGGTTAAGAATATCGTGGTTTGTGTTAAGACCGCGGTCGAAATAAGTGGGCAGAGTGAGATGGCTGCACGCGAACTTTCATACCCAGATTGAACATCCAGTTGATGCCCAGCTGCCAATCCTTATACTCAAAGTTATTAATCAAACCACCTGAACACTTAGGGATCAGTGCTACCCATGTAAATATACTCGATTGCGTTGTGCTGCTCAGCCGTAAGCTGACTTGCGCCATAACGGTTGAAGTTTAAAGAAGTCGGCAGCGAGTAACTTTCGACCCATCGGCGGCTACAAATAAAGGGGTATCCATCGTTGTCGAGGCCAGCAGTTTTGTATGCAAACAGCGCACCCTACAGGGTGACCCTGACGACTGGGGTAGGTGGAATTTTGCGCAACACTTTCGTTTATAATCTTATTGTCGTTGAAACCTAAGTTAAGACTGGTTGTCCAAATTGATTCTGCTGGTAGATATTGCGCGTGTTGAGCGATAGTTCACATCCATTCTTCATGCTTGCCCAGTAATGGTAGTTGATGCAAAGCCTGTTTCGGCGGAGCATACGTATACCAATGAGGTCGCTGCTCTTTCTGTTGTAGTAATCGGCTAAAAGCGGATACGGTCATTTAAGAATGCAATCTAAACCGAGATTGATATTAGCCGTTTTCTCCCATTTGAGGGTTGGGGATAGGTGCTGTTTCGGCTGCGATAACAGTCTCACCTCGTTCCAAGAATAGAGGTTTTATCAATCACGCCAATGAGGTAAGGGAGAAGTTGATTTGTCAATATTTTCCTTGCAAACCATACGATGCACGCAGACGGAAATCGTTGATCCATGTAAGCGGTTTCACAAATTTCTCTTCTGAAACGCGCCATAATCCACTCACCGAGTAGAGCGGTAAATAGCGGTATTTCTTGGCTACTCCGAACACGTCGCTGCCGTCGAAACGCACACTTGCGCCCAATGTGTAGCGGTAATGATAGGGTATATGAGCCTGTGGCATACCAACTAACGTAAGCATTTTCAAGGCGTGTCTCCTGATGAAGTGGATAGCGCTCGGCGATGCTTTGCGATGGGAACACAACGGGTTTTGTGGTCAATGTGCGAGCGTCGTAACCGTAAGCCACTGACGATGTCGATTGTCCGATGTTGTGACGAATCTCAGTTCCCAACAGTAATTCAACGTCGTGGAACTTCGCAAAGCGATGGTTGTATTCGCCCATTGCTTTCCCAAAGCCATTGGCGTTTGTACTGAATCGGTTATGCGGTTTGCGCCACCTTTCGGGAAAGATGGTTTGTTGCACGCCACCCGATGTCATGTAGGTGGCATACTCTTTCTCCTTACGCATAGCATAGCTATCGCCACCTTGGTAACGACGTAAGTTATAATTGTCAAACTGATAACCGAATTGTGAGGTTGGTTTAAAATCAGAATTGAACTTAAATTCTGCGTCAATGATACTCATAACAGAGTAGTCACGACGGCGCTTTGAGGTGTTAGCGCGCTCCTCAAAGATATTAAAGTTGGGCGCGTTACTCCTCACGGCCCCTGTACGTTTGTGTCGTAATTATAACTTCCGTCTTCTTTAAACGGCTGGAAATATGGGTTGGCTTCGCGCGAGTAATACACAGGATTGGTGAAGCCTCCTGCATCGAGTAAGAAGGCTCGGTGCTTACGTTGGTTGGCAAGAAATGCTCGCCCGAGTGTAAGTTTTTTGTTGATTTTGAAAGTTCCTTTCAATGTAATGTTATAGCGGTTGTTGGCTACTCCCTTTACAATTCCTTGCTCATCGTAGTAGCCAATTGACGCATAATAGCTGGCTTTTTCGCTACCTCCCGCAATGGAAGCGTTGTATTCTTTGGTTGAAAAACGTTACGGAAGAGAGATGTCATTCCAATCTGTATTGATGTTGCGTAGGTTGTTAATCTGCTGCTGTGCTGTAGCGAGAGCGCGCTCCAACCGCCTGCTTTGTAGGCGTTGAACTCGTTAAGATTGTCCAAAATGTTTGCTACGCCACCTTTATGCTGACGATATTCGAAGTTGCTTGATAAAAGAGCAAGTTCTAAATCAACCTTTTCGGTAGCGTTAAGCAGATTAAGACGGTCGATGCTTACTTTAGGACTGTAAGTCAATCGTGTATTGAAATTAACAATCGGACGGCTCTCTTTACCGCGCTTTGTCGTAATAACGATAACGCCATTAGCCGCACGTGCACCATATATTGCAGTGGCAGCGGCGTCCTTTTACCGTAATGTTATCATAAATGTCTGTAGGGGTTTAGGCCCGCGATAGAGGTCTGATATATGTCGTTTATATCATTTAAGTTGTCGACGTTTGGGATTTCTGTGCCTTCCAATGGTATGCCATCGAGCACCCATAATGGCTCTTGTGTACCATTAATAGAGGCTGTTCCGCGAATTCTTATCTTTACAGGGCACCTGGTGCACCTCTAGAAGCGAAGGGTAGAAAGGCCAGCAATCTGACCGCCCAGCGCCTGATCGATGTTCTTCACTGCGCCAATTGCTTCGTCGGTTATGTTGAGTTTGGTAACAGAAGCCGTCAGTTTGCGACGGTCAATCTTTTGATATCCCGTTACCACTACCTCTTTAATATCTTGTGCTGCCGACTTCATCGTGAGTACATAATGGCTGGTTCCGGCAACGAGTGTTATCTTGCCGTTCTCATATCCAAGGTAACGCACGGTGAGAACCTTAGTATCTTTTGGCACCTTAAGGGTGAATTCTCCGTTGTAATCGGTCACGGTGCCATTCTGTAATTTGCCATCACCAATGGCGATAGTAGCACCAATAAGTGGCTTCGTCTTGTAGACTCCCGTCTAAAATCTTGCCCAGTTATCGTTCGCTCTTGTGCTGCAAGCTGTTGGCAACTTACATCAGAAAAGAGCAAATAAGAAAATAACCTTTTCATCTGTTGTAGGTAATATGAATTGTGTGATAATGTTGATTAATCGCGGCCTAGAAGCCGTTTTTATACGCAAGAGAATGTCGTCATAATGCATTCGTGCGTCCAGAGAGGAAGCGCCTTTCGCGCTTATTAGTAGCTGCTGCGCGCTAACAGCTTGCCGCCTTTCGTTTCGCTGAGCGCATCGCTGTTACGTGTTACTGAGTGCTCGTAAACTCGACAGTGCGCTGTCCGCTCGACAGAGACGAAGCATCAAGATGCTTATTTATCTTAACACCTTCGCCAGAATTAGCTGCTGTGATAAGCGCATCGACAAAGCTTTTCTGTAGACTTCGTTCCATTACATCGGGCGTTTTTGCCACTCAAAGTAGTACGGAAAATATGCTTGTGTAGCATGTCCATCATCTCTACTGGCGTAAGGCCGACTTGCCATTCTGCATTTCGTTTTTCGCACATTCTGACCAAACGGTGTTGTCTAACAGGTCCCAGAGAATGTAATTCTGCTGATTTCTCAACAAATATGCTGGCTCTTGCTCTTCCGTTCCGTTTGGTGTTGTGCGCAGAACGAGCACTTTTCGCGATAGAGGGCATCGAAAAGCCAACGTGGATAGCTCAGCACTTCGTCGATTAAGAACTGTGTAGCCTGGCGCTGACGAGCCTTTTCAACAAAAAGGTGTATGCGTAGGTTTATCTTCTTGAATTGTTGAGCGTTCAAGGTAAATTCCGCCCACATTAGCCAGCACATGATATAGAAACGAGACGCCATTGTGAGATAACTCCCGAGTAGTAAGCGGAAGCTTCTGTCGTACGCTTTGTGCTGGATCACCATTGCGAGTCCATTCAACAGGTGTGGCATAATGCGTTTTTAGGTTGGCTATTCCATATCGTGCCGACTTAATGGCATCATCGCCAAGGTCTTCACTTAACGCACGTGGGTCTACGGCTGTACGTTGTGGTTGTGCTTCGCTATAACGATATTCCTTGCCGTTGTGTGCACGAAGGGAAGTCGTCAAAGCTTCTTGCGTTCATCGGTGCCTGCAGGGTACCAGCGATAGCCCCATTCAATAGCCATCTTATCGTAAGCACCCAATGTTCGGACTCATTGTGCGCACACCATCATCCGGGTTGTGCAATATGGTTGAAGCGAGCATAATCCATTATCGAAGCCGATGTACCGCCAATTCGGTCAGTAAACGTCCGCGAGCGCAGAGAATCAGTAGGATAAGCCGCCGAAGCTATCAGTGCTTATGACGCAGTCCTAACGAATGTCCCACCTCGCGACAAGCCACAAAACGAACAGCGTCCCAATGAGTTCGTCGGGCAAATTCAGCGTGCGGGCGCGGGGATCAGTGGCTGCAGTCTGTACCATTATCCACTCACGAATGAGCGATTGTACATTATGCCACCAGATGATATCGGCCTCAAGAATCTCTCCTGTGCGCGGATCGAGCACTGAAGGACCCATAGCATTCGCTTTCTCTGAAGCGTCATAGGTCAGCACCGAGTATTTTAAGTCGTCGCCATCGCGGTCAAGACTGTCGGTAAAATCGTGCACTTGAACAGCATTTTTAAAGCCTGCTTGCTCAAAAGCACTATTCCAATCCGTGATGCCTTTTTTGATATAGGGTCGCAAATGTGACGGTACGGCCTGATCAATATAGAATATGATAGGTTTCACAGGCTCAACAAGTTCACCGCGCATGTATGCAGCGGTATCATCGGCTCCAGTCGCCAACGTGTAATATAATTGGTATTCTTAACCTGTTGCTGCTATCGTCAAACTGTGTGCGCGATGTTGTAAGGCAACCTACACTGCCAATCTTCCTGTCGACGTGCCATTTCCTTTTCGGGAAGCAGCGTGATTGACGACGAAACCACAACAGTAACGTTAACCTTCGACTTTGCTTCGTGTACTACAGTAGTCAGTTCTGACATGGCTACCACGCTGTTGTTAAACGCTTTTCAGCGACAGAATGCGCGACAGTTCACTATCAGGCGATGTGCCGATATTGATTAAGTTGAACACATCGTTCAAGCAATTGCGTTGTCCGTTGAACAGTTGTTCACCTTAATTATAATGGTAGACGAGGTCGGGAGCCACCTGTTCTATCTTCAGCGCAGCTATTAATGGGTCCATGTGGTGTCGTTAATTGAACGCTGAATAGCCGAACCCCTGTGGCGCTTCAGGTGTAGTTCGCTGTTGGCGTACCATCAAAACGTTTCGCAGGCTTGTCCCATTCGGAAACGAATTAACTGGTTTTCATAGTTGATGCCTTTGTTCACACCCGCCTCGTTTAGCTCTTGAGGCACGCGCTGAAGCTTATTGCTTACCAGAACGGACGCTCTAAATACTTCCCGTCGGAAGTTCCAGATAAAAAGGTGTCACCCTTTTGTATAACGTTCATTACGCCACTCATAGCTACCGAGTCACGTCCTGTAAGACGTTTGTAAGGAGAGGCAGGGAGGTGGTCCAGCCTTTTTCTTTTTAGAGCGCGAAAGCCCAAAAATGTTTGCTTCGTTAGTATCTGCAAAGGCGTAAATACCACCTGTAAGCATACTAAAAGTGAGCACAGAAGCTAAGTGATATAACGGTGAAAGGAGATATTCTTGAAAACTCTCATAAGTGATAATCGTACAACTAAAAGTATAGATATTGAATCAAGCAGACACAAGCTTCATGGCTATCATTTGTTCTGTATTAGTTTGCAAATTTACGGCTAAAAATTTCTTTTTGGCAAGAATTTTATTGAAAGATTTACAATTAGATTGTTTTTATAGGGGGTAGATCAAGCAATTTGTTACAAGCCTTATAGTTTTGATGTAAAACAACGAAAGAGAGGCTGCCATGTATTTTGAAGGCTATCGATAACGTATCGTGTGCCTTCTTGCACATGGCAATCTCTCTCTTACAAAAGAGTAGTTGAGGTCAGCTTATTACTTCGCTGGAATTTCCTCAAGCACCTGTGTAAGCAGCTTCCAGAACGGTTCGGCGGTTGCTATTTCGAAACGCTCGCTCGTTGTGTGGGGGCTCAGAGTGTAGGTCCAAGGCTTACCACATCGAGGTTAGGATATTTGCTTAAAATCACAGAGCATTCTAGTCCTGCATGATCTACCTGAACGATTGCTTCCTTACCGCTTTGCTCTTTGTATATCTTTTTGCAGCAGTCGTAGTATCTCACTGTCTGGATTTGGGTCCCATCCGCCATAGCCTGCACTTAGTTCTACCCTTCATGCCCTGCCATGTTAAAACAGCTTTTGTAATTGTTCAGCGAGGTACATTTTCATATCTTCACGACTTGAGCGTGCTAAGATTTTTGAATGCCGCTTTTGCCTTCATTGATAGTGATAATAGCGAGGTTTGACGATGTTTCACTACGTCAGGTTTAACAGGGAATCATACGCAGCACGCCGTTATGACAAGCATAAATAGCGTTGATAAGGTTGTCTTGAATTTCCTCTGGTGGAAGCATCGCGGGCTTTTCAGCCTCTTCAACGAAGAATTCCCACGTCTTTTCAATGGTCTTGTATTCATCTTCGATAGCCAGACGCTGTTGTTCAACCATCGCTTTCAGGTCGTTAACTTTATCTTTATCCAGTGCAAGCACTACTTCAGCCTTTAAACGGAATAGCATTGCGCATGTTGCCACCAGCCCAGCATACAAGGCGTGCGTCAAGCTCAACAATGGCTTTTTCGAACAAGGCGTACCATTTCTTTGTTTGCGTTTGCGCGCCCAGCGTTGATTTCAAGACCCGAGTGTCCGCTGCGCAAACCTTTTTAAAAGTTACTTTCGCTGCTCGCTTCACGGTCGTTCTCAACCTCTTGATATTCGAGCTGAAGCAGTGATGTCAATACCACCTGCCGAGCCAATAACGAACTTGCCCCATAGCTCCAGAATCGAGATTGATAAGAATGTCACTACGCATCTGTCCTGTAGGCAACTCGTTAGCTCCAAACATACCTGTTTCTTCGTCACGGGTGATAAGGGCTTCTATTGGGCCATGTTTGAGGTCGTTGCTCTCCATAATTCCCATGATGGCTGCAACGCCAATACCGTCGTCCGAGCCCAGTGTGGTGCCGCGTGCGTGTACCCAACCGTCTTCGATATAAGTTTCAATAGGATCGGTTTCAAAGTTATGCGTGCTGTCAGAGCCTTTTGAGGCACCATGTCCATGTGTGGCTTGGAGCATCACAGTCTTACGATTTTTCATAACCTTTAGTGGCGGGTTTACGCATTACTACGTTCCCAGCGGGGTCAACAAAAGCTTCTACGCCTACCCGCTTAGCGAAGTCGAGCAGGAAATTCTGTACTTTTTCAGAGTGTCCAGAAGGACGTGGAATCTGTGTCAGTGCATCAAAAATTGCGCCACAGGGCTGCAGGTTTTTAAATTGGCAATTTCACTCATAGTTTATTGTTTTATGGGTTAAAAATTATTATGATTCTGTTATGGTTGTTTTTCTGTTTTGCGGTAAAGTTTAGCGCTATCCATGCGTAAATGCCAAGCGCTATGACCAGCAACGTCTGTACCGAGTGTACAATAAGTACAAAGTATAGGGCGTCAGTGGCTGCTACGCCATACAGTGTGAGCATAGTTTTTACGGCAAAATGCCACGATCCAGCGTCGTTGAGGGGTGGGCACGATAACCGCTATCGAGACCCACAATAAAGGTTACAATGGCACACGCAAAGCCTAAATGGGCGGTGGCACTGAAGCAAAAGAATGTGAGATAATAATGTGAAAGTAACAGCCCCAGATGGCAAGCGTATAGAAAAATATACAGTGGGCATGTTGCGAACACGCTTCACCGACATCACCCCCTGCCAAAGACCTTGGAACATTTCTTTTCACCTTATTATATACAGACATCTTACGAAGCAGTAACATAGCGAGCACGACAATGGCTGCTGCGCAAAATAGCCGTTACCAGCCAACCTGCTGATGTAAAGCCGCCTACTATTTCGTCAATGCGCGTTCCTGTTGTTTGGAAGAAGATGTCGAAGGCTTTAAAACTGCATGAAAAAGGTGAGAGCAGCTATGAGCAACACCAGTATCGAGTCGATAGCGCGTTCAGTTACCACCGTGCCTATGGCCTTAGAGAACGATACGCTGTCCCAACGCTTCCAACACGCCACAACGTGCAAACTCGCCCATGCGAGGGATAACTAAACTAACTGCATACGAAAGGAATATGGAATTTACCGCAACTGATGCTCTCGGACGCTCGCCAACAGGTTCTAACGACTGTTTCCAGCGCCAGCCTCTACAGGCTTGAGCCAAAATGCCGAAAGGAAAAAGACAGAAGCATCCAGCCCCAGTTCATCTCATGAAGCAGTACGCGACGAATATGACCAAAGTCGAAGTCGCGATACATCCAGTACAGAATGGCTCCACCCAACAGTAGCGAGAGAGTCACCTTCATGATGTCAGTGAAAGTTTTCTTCAATACCATATCTCCTCACAAAGATACAAATTTATCCAACAAACTACTGTTTTCTATTTTTATTGCAGGGCATTAAGTATAAAAATAAGGATAGCGCGCGCGTACGCGATATAAATAGGTGTTTCGATGTTTTGTGCTGTGGCTGTGTTTGAGATGATAGTTTGCCCCTTCTGTTTTGTGTTTTTATGGGGTTGAGGCTCTTGTGGACTACTTATTCTGTGCTTTTGCTTCAGATATTCTTAACGAAAGGTGCGTCTTTTAAAGACTTATGCGTATGGCTTTTGGGCGTATGGGTTAGCTATGGCGGCCGCAGTACCCTTTGTACGACGGTAGCGGTACGGCCTGCATGACGGCCGCCACACAATGGAGTGTGACGGTCGCCGTACACCTGATCATTTTGTAGAAAAACTCTTTCTGTTCTTTCGAAAAACAGTTAATCGTTACACCCTAAAAAGATGTATCAAAACACAGAAAAACTGATGATTTGTAGTAGCTAAAAACTCTTTTGTTTTAAGCTTTTTAACTTGTTTCTCGGGACGCAATAACTATAAAAATTTTGTTTTTGTTTGATTTAAGTCAATCAAAAAGACTTGATTTAGGCCAATTGATTTGATAATAATCAATAAAACAGCTATTTATGTTAGTTTTACGTCGATTCTGTGTGCGCACACAGTTTTTATTCGTACCTTTGCATCGTTGAAAGTAAAAAGAGTTGCTTTTTCAGGGATAACAAACCGCTACGGCGGAATGACAACGAGACCACAAAGGGTGGTTCTCAGATATTAGACAAAAATAAAAAGAAAGGAAAAATTATGACTATTATGACATTTGTTTCAGTGACAGCAATCGTGTTTCTGCAGTTTCAGCAGTAGCTATTACTATGGACAGAATGGCACGCTAAACTGAAACATTAGAGAAAGCAGAATTTATTTACACACAATATGATTTGAGAAGAGATGAAGCCAACGCAGTTGGTTTTATCTCTTTTTCGTTTGGCTTGTTTGCAGTAAGAGCTCATGTTAGCCACGAAAAACGTGAGGCAGCACTCCGTAAAGGGTGCTGCCTTATGCTGTTTGTTATATAGCCTTATGCTATGTTTGTCGGGTTGTTTTACGCTATTCGTTGATAGAACTTTCCGTCGTTTGTCATATCGTGTTACGCGGTTTCACTGTGCTGTAACAGCCTTTGCTACAGGCAGAATAATACGCGAAGGGTGCGCACTGGTCTTGCAGAATGGTGATATCTGCCTTTTTGGAAATCAGAGCGTTTGCAATGGTAAATATCTAACAAATTTCTGCGGATTGAGGTCGATTAATCGGGAACCATGAGCTTTGCACCTGTACCCATAATCTTATGCGCCAGTGCATAAAAGGTGTGTGCAATATCGTTTAGTTCGAAGGTAATTTCTTCGGCTTGATAGGGAACGAGGGGCGACGGATTTGACATGTCGGCGGAATCGGGCACGCATCACATCGCCGCGCACAAGCATCTGGTAGCCTGCAAGGTTTGACGAATTAGGGTTGTACGTCAATGAGTTTTTACAACAAAATCGGCATCTGTTGTGGTTGATTTTTACCCATAGTTTTACCTGAATAGGGCCTGCCACGCTAACGCTTTTTATCCAGTTCGGGCGTAGTAGGTAAGCACGTCAGGGCGGAACGATGCAAAGCGTTGGTCGGCAAGCATGTACCTGGCTTGCGACGCTGCCATGGAGTAGGGCTATAAGGGAACGGGCTTTGCGGGGTCAGAGGTGTAGGTTGCTGGCATAGCGTCAATGGCAGGCTGATGAGTAAAGCAGCTGTCCACCGTCAGAAAGGTAGAATGTTTCCGTCTGTTGTTCCCTCAAGAGGCCAGCGTACAAGGTCCTTCCATTGGTTCTCGCCAGTGAAGAATACTTTTACGTGGGGTATACGCTCTGCGCTATCGGGACTTAACAAATAATAGTCGAAGAAGTTACCTTCTGCTTTTTGGAACACCTCATTGAGGTTATCTTTTGAGAAGGTAAAATCGCCCTAAACCGTTATTTTTCAGGATTCCACCCGCCATGTTTCCATGGTCCCATGAGCAAATAAAGGTTGTCGGCTTTCATGGTGCGCGTAAGCCGTCGGTGTCGATTGCATAGTTCCGTAGAGGTCGTCGGTGTCGAACCAACCGCCTACCACCATAACCGCGCATCGCAGGTTGCGATAGTGGGGTATGGGTGTGCGCGCTTGCCACCAGCTATCGCTACGTAGGGTGGTTCATAATCTCATTCCAGATAGGAAGGCTATCGCGCGACATGCTGGTTAAATTAGACAGTGGCAGAGCGTTAAGATAGAACGAATATTCGTCGTTAGTATAATAAACAGGGTTTTTGACGGCATGCTCTGAGCAGGCCCTTTTTCGAATACGACCAATGCCCGTGAAAGGAACGACCAAGCATCGGTTAACACAAGGGCGCCGTTGTGATGTATATCATCACCCAACATCCAATCGCCTATAGGAGCTTGCGGACATACTGCCTTGATAGCAGGGTGGCGTGATAGGGGCAGCAACGGAATGCGTAGTAGCCAAGGTATGAACTGCCGTGAACGCCCACTCGTCCGTTGTATGGGTGTTGCGCAAAAGCCACTCAACGGTGTCGTAACTGTCGGTAACGTCGTTGGCTTTCTGTCCTTTTTCGAGCACCACAGGACGTATATTCTCATAAGTTCCTTCACTCATGTATTGTCCTCTTACGTCTTGAAATACAAAAGATATAACGCTTTTTCGGCGTAGTGTGCAATCATTTTTGTGAAAGAGGTTAGCCATATCTTTGCCGTAGGGACGGCAGCCATGAGCGTGCGTGCCATCATAATGGGGTGACGCTGGCTACGGTCAATAGGTTCGTAAATAGCGGTGTAAAGACGCGTTCCGTCGCGCATGGGAATCATTACCTCACGTTTTGTGTAGTAATCGTCACTGGTGTTTTTGGGCTATAGCCATTGACGCTATACCCACTAAAAAGACATAAAAAGAAGTTTGATTCTTTTTAAGAGCATAAGTTAAAGATATTAAGTTATAGGTATTCAATATATATACAAAAAGTAGGTAATATATATGGTTATGACAAATTATTTACGAAAAAAAGGCGAGGAATTTTATCCTCGCCTTGTTGAACCTATTGTATGTAGAAGCTTCGCTCGTAGCGTGTAATAGCTTCTTTTTATAGCGTGTATAAGCTCTGCTTAAAGAATGTAGAAGTTCAGCTTAAAGCCAACATTGCGCCCCATGTTATACAGTTCCGAGGTGACCGTTTGCAGGTGTTGCATCAACATATTTCAAACGGTTTAGGTGGCTCTGATAAGCGCGATCGAAGAGGTTATTGCACGCAATGTGTATACTCATCAGTCGACGATTGCGCACGCGAATGTCAGTTCCAGCCGACAAATTCACCAGTGTGTACGAAGGTGTAGCCGTTTCGGTATCGTTGTAAGCATAGAAATGGTTCTGCTTTAAGTTCGTTTCTCACGCCAAGAGCTACGAATAAATTATCGAACAATTGGCCGTCGCGAATGATATCATAGCGCAAATCGGCATTCCATCTTGGGGCTGGTGTGAAGGGCAAATATTTGCGGTCAGCAGGCTGATTGAGCTGTACGGCATTCACGTATGAGAACGAATTCTCGAAGTGTAGGCGCTCAATAGGGTGAAAATCGACCGAAATTTCGCCACCCATCAATCGTGCATTACCTGAGTATAGCGGTAAGTATCGTGTCCGCTGGTAA
>BNJT01001488.1_pt1 | contig 95919 bp, 140 predicted proteins | sample 8540491 | NCBI WGS metagenome assembly BNJT01 (sample SAMD00202455, study PRJDB9452) | human saliva metagenome | host: Homo sapiens | reverse complement strand
GGGTGCATTATAGAAATCTCAAATCCTTGCTAAGTCTTTTTGCAAAAGAAATTTAATTTTTACTGATTGTTTACATTTAAACCGAACCGAGCAATTTCTTATCAGATCATGCGGTTTAATTGTGCACCTAGTCCACTTTGTCGTTCGATCGCACTTTTAACACCTTGAATCCAAGTTTTTGTGCACTGAACAAGGTAAAATGCGATTTTGCTCGGGTAATCGCAGTATGAGATCAATTCTTTTGTCACTACCGGTGAAAAATTTCAATGGCATTATAAAGTAGACATCTTCGAATTCTGATCCTTGAGATTTATGCACTGTCATCACGTAAGCTGGTTCAAAAATCAGGGTACGCGGCTAAGCGACAAACTATAATGCTCGCCATTTTCTTTTGCAATGTATCAAAATAAACGCGCAAATTTTCTCTTCATCATAAAGGATTAAGCCAATATCCCACTATAAACCTGATTCATTGGAGAATTTTGGGTAATTAAAATCGGTTTTCCATGATAACGATCCGACTATGATTAAACTGAACCAGTTTTGCCTGACGTAACGCTTCCGCAATCCCCTGATTCAAGCTCTCTACACGCAAATTCACTCACTCGTAATGCTGATAAAAATCTCACGCGTTGAAATGCAGTAAAGATTTCACTAATTGAAATACTCTTAGGATCTCGTTCTCGTTGCGCTGCAAGCATGTAAATATGCACTATAACATTCAACCGCTTTTTAATAATTAACTGACGACAGTATGCTTGCCATTGCCCTTTATCTGGAAAGTCGGTTACTGATGGATACTCCACACAGGCTAAATCTTCAAAATCTGAATTTGCAAAAATTTCCCAAGATTTGACCGCTTGCTGAGCATTGACTAATGCAGCCAAATGCCCAATACCTGATTGCTCGTGGAATCGATAACTTTTTCGCAAGTGACAAAGTGAATCACTAATTGCCGAAGCTTGTCCGCTTGATTGTAATTGCTCACCCGTTACCGCATTCAAATAATCACAATGTGCTTGGCTGTATCCTTGAGTAATAAAAATCACCGAGTTCCCCATAATTGCGCCAGCTTCAACCGAAGATAATTGATCTTTATCGCCCAATAAAATTAGTCTTGCCTGCGGTTTTAGAGCATTCATCAATTTTTCCATCAACGTTAAATCAATCATTGAAGCTTCATCAACTACTAACGGATCTCATCGGAAGTGGGTTTTGTTGATGATAAGTTGGTAAATCACTTTTTGCGGACGAATACCAAGTAAGCGATGAATCGTTGATGCTGATGTTTCAATTGCGATATCAGTTTCGATTTGTTGTAAACTTTGATGCAATGACTCTTTTAATCTTGCTGCCGCTTTACCCGTGGGCGCAACTAAAGCAATGTTAAATAATGGTTTGTTGTTGATGCTGTTGTTTTTCTTGAAGCGCAACTAAAAGCTTAGCTACTGTTGTGGTTTTCCCAGTTCCTGGCCCGCCAGAAATTACACTAAAGCGATTTCTTAAAGCTGTTGCAACTGCCACTTTTTGCCAATTGATATCCGGTTGTTTTTCTGGAAAAACTTTTCTAAAACTGCCGCTCAAACGCCCAATCACTTGAGCTGCTCTTGTGGCGAAACTCACTGCACTCTGTAAATAGGTTGCAACGCAATTTTCAGATTGCCACAGCGGTAAAAATAAACAAGCTCGCCTTGAAACAACATCAGCAACTGTTTCTGATGAATCACTAAAGGCAATATGATCTTTTTAAACATTGCGGCCATTTCAAGCGGTGGAATTTGATCAATTTTTGCAAAATTTCTGCCAAGAAATCTCGTTCACTCTTATTCGCCAATAAACCAAACGGATTTTTAACGCCGTTTCTAAATGCATCGCGGTATGGCCTTGCATCATGTGGTAAGAAAGCAACGCAGCAATCAATATTGCCAAGTTCTGCTGAGTTTGCGTGTAATGATAAGGTTGCTGTTTTCGATCGATAAATTTAGCAAAGGTGGAAATTTAATTCAGAGAGCCATTTTTCGGCTTTGAGATCTCTCAAGTAACTGCTAGCATAGGCGATAAATCAATAATGATAAAATAGCCAAATTATCCAATTTTCATTCTAGATTGTCCATTTATTCCGAGCAGGCGTATAATAACTACTACATTAATTTTTAACTTAAACAAAACTCATGAAACCTGCAATTGCAACAATCAACCAACAAGCCCTTCGTCATAATATTGAACTCATTAAATCTTTTGCACCTCAACAAAAATTACTCGCCATGATTAGAAAGCCAGTGCTTACGGGCAAGGTTTATTACCCGCAGCACATGCATTACGTGATTTGAGTTGATGGTTTTGGTGTAGCTCGTTTGCGTGAGGCACTAGAAATTCAAGAAACTGGCTACCAAGGCAAAATTTTTATTGGTTGAAGGTGATCGGGAAGAATTGTTAAAAAGCTGTCTCTCGCCGTTTTGACACCGTTATTCACTGCATGGAGCAACTTGAGTTATTAGAACAAGTGGCAAAAGAATGGGACGAAGAACAACAAAAAGGATTTTGGAAACGCAAAGCAAAATTTATTTTTCCCATTCGATGTTTGGTTAAAAATCGATACGGGTATGCATCGTCTTGGTGTTCACCCTGAACAAGTAAATCAATTCTATCAACGTTTAAAAAGCCTGTTCATTAGTTGAAAGCATTAGCTTCGTTAGCCATTTTAGCCGTGCAGATGAACTAGACTGCGGTTATACCGAAAAACAAATTGCAACCTTTGAAGCGCAACTGCGCCTTACCCTGAACATCAACGCAGTATTTCTGCCTCAGCGGCATCCTTTACTGGCCAAGCGCGCATTACGAATGGGTTCGTCCTGGCATTATTATGCATGGCATTTCGCCCTCACTATACCCCAATAACGAATTTGAGGCTTTAAACCTGTTATGACGCTTTCCTCTTCGCTTATTGCCGTTCGTACTCACAAAGCAGGCGAACCCGTTGGTTATGGTGGCGCTTGGATTAGCCCGAAAGATACTAAACTTGGTGTAGTTGCAATGGGCTATGGTGATGGTTATCCTCGTAACGCACCTGAAGGCACACCGTTTTAGTAAATGGACGAATTGTGCCGATTGTTGGACGTGTTTCATGGATATGCTGACGGTTGATCCCGGTGCAGATAGCCAAGATAAAGTCGGGGATGAGTTATTTTCTGGGGGAAGATCTCTTAATTGAAGAGGTCATGAAACATATTGGCGTGATTAGCTATGAGCTCATTACTAGCTTACGCCAAGAGTAATTTTTGAATACAAATAGTCAATTTTAAGGTGGGGTTCTCCCACCTTATTTATTGTATAACTACATTTCCGCTAGCACACCTTTTAACACCTTTATCCCTTCAGCTATTTGCTCTTCACCAATGATTAACGGTGGAAGCAAGCGTAACTTCGTTTTTGCAGTCAGGAAAAGTACGCCTTTTTCGTACATTTTGCCACCACATCAGTGGCTTTAACCGTTTCATCAAATTCCACACAGCATCAATCCCATGCCTGAAACTGATTTTACATGCGGAAGTGCTTCAAGTGCCTGACGTGTCATTTTCGCCCTTACAGTTGGACTTGTTGCAAAATGCCGAATCAATGCTCTCAAGTACGGCATTCGCTGCGGCACAACTTACTCGGGTTTGCTCCAAATGTTGAACCGTGATCGCTTTTTGCCTAACGTATTCTCTACCTTTTCGCCCTAATAAAAAAGCCCCAATAGGTAAACCACCACCAAGTCCTTTAGCTAGAGTCACAATATCAGGGGACTAAGTCAAATTGTTGATAGGCAAACAATGAACCAGTTCGTCCGATCCCTGTTTGCACTTCATCAATAATCAGTAATACATCTTTTCGCTTGGCATAATGCTTGTACGCCTTTTAAAAATTCAGCACTTAATGCGCAAACACCGCCTTCACCCTGTACAATTTTCTAGGATTAACGCACAAACATATCCGCTTGTGCTGAAACGGGATTCTAAGCATCCAAATCATTTGCAGGCAAATGCTCAAACCCTTGCGTGAACGGGAAAAAGTGCTGATGAAAAACGGCTTGTCCAGTCATAGATAACGTTGAAATAGTACGTCCCATGGAATGAGTTTACCAAACTTAATACTGTGGCTAAACAGTCCATCACCATATTTATCATGGCTATATTTACGTGCCGTCTTAATTGCCCTTCATTTGCTTCCAGCACCAGAATTGCAGCTCCGTTTTAGACCGCTTGCGTTCACTAATTTCTTAGCCAACTGTGCTGAAGGTGCGGTATAAAAATAAGTTAGAGGTATGCGCTAATTGACTGGCTTGTTCAATCACTGCTTTCAACCACTGCTCATTGCCCCAACTCTAGGCTATTCACACCAATGCCACTGGTAAAAAATCTAGATAACGTTTGCCATCAAAATCCCACACACTTCACAGCCTTTGCCATGTGAGAGAGCGCAACATCAAATCTACCGTAAGTTTGTGCAATATAATCTTGATCTAATTGTTTAATTTGTGTGTTTGTCATATTTTTCTCTTTTATGATGAAATGTTGAGGAATAAACCGCGTACCATGTGCAACGCTACCAAAGCAATTCAATCAAAAATGGCATGATCGACTCGACCATCAATGATGCTCGCTTCTTCTCCCCTGCTTGTAAGAATTCAGTGCAGCAAGCAATTTTAGGAATCATTCCTCCCGCAATGATGCCTGCTTGGGTTAATGCCTCTACTTCTTTCAGCAGCGTCACTTGTGAAATTAACGTACTTTTCATCAAAACGATCGCGTAACAAGCCTGCAATATCAGTCATCGATACCAATTTTTCAGCCTTTAATGCAATCGCACTTTCGCTTGCTGCAGTGTCTGCATTAATGTTGTAAGCTTTGTCCCTCTTCATCCACCCAACGGTAGAAATAACTGGAATAAAACCAGAATCTAATGCTAATTGAATCAGCTGCGGATTTACTTTAGTAATCTCGCCAACAAAGCCATAATCAACTTCAGCTTCTAATTTTTGCATTGCAACATTGCACCATCAATGCCACAGAGTCAATTTCCTTTTTCCATGCAACATAGCAACCAAGCTCTTATTCACTTTACCTGCTAACATTTTGCAAGACTACATTGATAGTATCTGCATCGGTGACTCGCAAAAACCATTGATAAAGTTGGTTCTTTTGCCTAGTAATTTCACACCTTGCGAAATTTCTGGCCCGCCACCATGGACTAAAACAATCCGAATACCTACAAAGCAGTGTTGATAAATATCTCGCATACTGATTGTTTTCAATGCCTTTCATTTCAGCATTGCATTCCCAGACATATTTCACAACGACGGTTTTTCTCGCCATTTTGCTAAACAAGCGGTCTGATTTTTCAAAAAGATTTGCAAGTTGATAGATTTCTTGTGTTTGCATCATTTTTCCTTGTTATAACGCTAATCCAGCAGTTTCTTCACGACCCAGCATAATATTCATACATTGAATCGCAGCGCCTGAAGCCCCTTTGCCTAAGTTATCAAAAACGAGCCGCTAAAAAGTAGCTGAGTTGCATTACCATAAATAAAAATTTCTAGATTATCTTTTGCCACTTAATGCATTGGCATTGAGCATGCCATCTTCAGGTAATTGTGCAAAAGGATGTACCTGAATCAATGGCGCACCTTGATAATAATCGGCTAACATATTTTGCAATTTGCTCACCAGATTTGACCGCTTGTAACGCGAAAGTGGAATCGATACGGTGACAAGCATTCCACTATAATAATCAGCCACAACAGGGGTGAAAAATTGGAGGTTGTTGTGCACCAGTTAACGCTTGCATTTCTGGCAAATGTTTGTAGGTAAGGCTTAGCCCATAAGCACGTGGTGCATCATATTTTTCAGCCCGAATATCTGCTTCATATTCTTCAATCATCGCTTTTTCCTCCACCAGAATAGCCTGTGTAAGGAGTGGCAAGAAAGTGGGCAATCTGCAGCTAAAAGGCCTTTTTCAATTAACGGACGAACCAAAGCAATATACCCTGTGGCATGGCAGCCTGGTACAGCAACGCGGTTAGTCGTTTTAATTTTTCACGTTGCCCTGTTAATTCTGCAAATCCATAAACCCAACTTGCGTTCACACGATGAGCCGTAGAAGTATCACAAATTTTTGCCGTTTCAGGCGCTTGAGCCACTAATTCTTTTGCAGCCCCATCGGGTAAGCGAAAGAAAAGTTAAATCCGCTTCAGCGACTTTTTGCTAAACGTGCAGAGAGATCTCTACGTTCTGATTCAGGCAAACTCAGTAATTCAATATCTTCTGCTGCCCCTAAACGTTCAAAAATAGCAACCCTGTGGTGCCAACTGCACCATCAACAAAAATTTTTATATTTGTTCATTATTCCCCTCCACATCATTGAATGTATTCAGTGTAAACTATTTTCATAAAAATTCAACAAAAATGAATAATTATGCTTATTTATGCATATATATTCTTTTACCCCATAAAAATCCCTTAACTAAAAAGTTAGGATATGTTATCCATTCTAAATTAGTCTTGTTTACTCGCCGATTAACACAGACTCTAATGCAATCTCAATCATGTTATTGAATTTTAATTGGCGCTCTTCTGCTGTTGTCACTTCGTGAGTACGGATGTGATCTGAAATCGTACAAAATTGCAAGGCTTTTTGCACTATTCCGCAGTCAACACTGTAAACACCACACGCTTCCATTTCTACACCAACGATGCCATATTTTTCCATATAGTCAAACATTTGGATCTGGTGCATAGAATGTCAGCACTGAATAAGTTACCTACTTTTACATCAACACCTTTTAGCTTTAGCTGCTTCAACTGCGGCTACTACTTACATGTTGAGTCTGCGTGCTGCAAAGTCATGGTTTTTAAAACGAATACGGTTTTACTTTTGAATCAGTACATGCGCCTAGGCCGATAACAACATCGTAAACATGGATGTCATGACGAACTGAACCACAAGTCCCAACGCGAATAATTTTTCACGCCATATTCGGTAATTAATTCCTTCGTATAGATAGAAGCAGATGGAATACCCATACCGTGTCCCATTACAGAAATACGACGACCTTTATAGGTACCAGTAAAACCGAACATATTACGCGTCGGTAACTAGTTTTGCATCTTCTAAGAAAGTTTTCGGCAATATATTTCTGCACGAAGTGATCGCCCGGCATGATTACTACGTCAGCAAATGCGCCTTCAGGAGCGTTAATATGTGAGTTGGCATAATTTAATCCTCTATAAAATGACTATACAGTCGGGTTATTTTCAAATAGCGCAAACGTTTTCAGCTTTGCATATACAACACCGCGAACAAGTCGTGTGTTGATTTTAAATCTATAAGACTCGCCTAAGCCGATAAATAAAACCCGCAATGGTTGCACTCATCAAGTTCGCAGGAACCTGCAAGTACTGCTTTAATCCCTAATCGCGATATCTCCGCGTCTGTTTGGTCCATTGCACCTAAAACCACCGATTAAGATTGCAATCGAGCTAAAGTTTGCAAAAGCCGCACAATGCGAAAGTGGCTAATGGCTTTAGTTTTTCTACCTAATACCTATTGGTGCTTCAGGTGTTAGCGGCTTCGAAAAGTCTAAATAAGCTACGAATTCGTTAATTGCTAATTTAGTACCAATCATTTGGTGACCTGCGACTGCTGCTTTTCTTCCCAAAGGCACACACTAATTACCCAAGCTAGTGGTCTGAAAATCCAGCCAATATAGCATACGATGATAATTCTGGTCACACCAGAACTTCGCCGCAACCTACGCCACCTAAAATACCATTTTAATAGATGTCAGTCAATGCAACGAATGATTAACATTGCACCTACGTTTACAGGCTACTGGTACATACCCGAACTTGCACCACTCCGCCGCTGCATCCATGAAATATTTGACGGTTTTCAAGTTCTACTTTCGACATGTCATCATTAACTGTTCAGTTTGCGGTACTAAAATTTCTCGCAAATAATAAACCCACTGGTGCGACGTACATGACAGCGGCAATTACAGTGAGTTAATGGTACACCCATACCTGCACATTACCTGCCATTACAGAACACTGCGATTTAGGCTAACCACCACCTCATAGTGCGAAAAAGTTCAGATTCAGTCATGTTAAGCTAATATAAGGTTTAACAATTACTGGAGCTCAGTTTGACCAACGAAAAATATTCGCTGCTGCTGACATAGATTCTGCTTTTGGCGTGCCTAATAATTTTGCAAGCCACCACCAATGATTTTGATGATCCATTGCATTGCCACCAATATAGTAAAGAAGAGAAATTCACGTGCGGGAAGCACGGTGGAGGGAGAACACGGACTGCGAAAATGAAACCATCACCGCCGCCCATTACTTCGAAGATTTTATCGCTGGCTAAACCACCAAAGACGGAATTTAATCCTTCAAAGCCGTACCCGATAACATTATTGACGCACATACTGCTAACGCCAGCAAAACGCACGACCTTGTTCTTCTACGTAAAGAACTAATGCGCCTAAGCCGATTTGTAATCCTAACGCCAAATACTGTACCGATAATTTGATTGCTTTTATTGCTTGAAAATAAGAAACCGATAAAAAGCAACACAAAATCTCTAGAAGTTGGGCTATTTAGTGCACCCACTTAAACACCTCATAAACTAAATAATCTTTACTGAGTCGATAAAATCAGCGCCTAAACTGTAAAGTTACAATACTATACCTACTTTCTGTTAAAAATCTCCTCAAGATTTTGGCGCAAAAAGTATTTCTCCATTTGATATGCGCCAAATTGATCTAACAGTTCAATGCTTTATGCTGTAGTTGAATTGATCTTTTCTCTAGGTGAAATGTGTGTCTATCTCCAATTCCACTTATGCCATAGGCTGCGCCGCCATCAATGGTCATTAAAATGGCAAACGCTACTTCGATTATTTCAGTAGCAATGGCATTTATGGGCGTTGGAGAGGGATTCTTTTAGTGCAATCAAAACTAGGCAATGCCCTTTGGACGCGCTTTCTCACAAGGCTTACCTCTTCAGAAACAGGTGGGCGTCATTAGGCATGGCAATTGGGCTGATGGCGTGATAGTTTTACCGGCATGGATTCCATTTAAACCATTTGGCTTAGGCACCATCTTAAATATTTTGATTATTGCTGTGCAGATCTGACAGCCAAAGAAACCATTTCAACACCGCCACAGCACAGCAGGAGCAATTCGCATGATGTTAGCTGGATTTATTTATTTTGCATCGGTACTGCATTTTATCTCTCATGTAAATTGAGCGCTTGGCCCGCGCGATGGGCTAATGGTCGGTGTTGCGGCATTATGGCATGGCAAGTAGGGCGCGTGTGTACGTACAGCCATCGAAGTGAGCGTCTGCATTTTTCGAATTTGGCTTGGCGGTACTTTCGGTGTCAGTACGATTTTATTCGTCACTTTCTGTCGGTTGGATTATTCAAGCTGTTATCATTATTGTAGAACGTCTCTTTCCTGAATCCACGCCCCTCTTCTTAGATCCCTCAGACGGCACATGGCTGCCTGTTTAAACCACAATGGTTTAATTCCACTCTGGCGGGTCCAACATCTAAAACTCAATCGAATTCAGGCTTGGTATCGCAGGTACTTTGAACGGTCTTGTCAAATTGCGCCACAAAGCTGCTGCAATGGACGGCGAGAAGGATGTTGGATCAACAACACTTAATAACGGTAAGCACCAGCTTTCTTTGGCATTGGCGCTGCGCGTGTGCAGAATTTGTATCTGAAGCCCTCATCCAACCCGTCTTTTGCTGAAAGTGAGCGGTCAGATTTTGCAGAAAATTTCGCGTGCTGCGTTATGTTGCCTGTTGCGCGAAATAAAGCTGGAGCACAAAACGGTCGCAGCTGCATGGTTTTGGCGAAGCTGCAGTGCACTTTAGTGCAAAGCCTCATGACCTTCATTGAGCACAACATTACTTTTAGCAGTTGATGATCAGGATAATGCGTTTGTAATACCACCTCCGGGTTTTTCAGCTCTTCCGCTCTGCCTGCCGCGCAAATCAAAAGCTGTGCCAAGCGCTCTTCTGAACGGAAATCGGTAGAAAACAGTGCGGACTCACATTTACAATCGCGACCAAACGTTACATTCGGGGAAATGATCCCCTTTCGCTAACATTTTGCGTGCCAATTAAAATTTGGCTTTTACCTCGAGCGAATCGCTTGCGAGCGCTCTGCCTCTAGCGCCCCTTTTCTTGCCGTGTAGAGATCTCCGACAATGCGACTAATTTGGTAATCAGGGAATTTCTCCGGCTAATACTTGTTCCAGCTGTTCTGTCCCCACTCCAGTGGTTACCCTGATTGGTTGAGCCATGATCGTCCGCACTGGCGAGGAACAACTTTTTGTAGCCGCACAGTGATTACGGCAACGTAAAACCCGCTGTTTTGGTGGTAGGTATAAGGTTTCTCACACGTCACATATCTACGACATCCAACCGCATTCACCGACATAGCAACTTGCTGGGTGCAAAACCACGGCGATTGAGAGACAACATGACTTGATTGCCTTGCAGAAAGGTGTGCTTTTGCATCATTGCCACATGCTGTCAGATAATCCCGCATTAACCCGCGTTGAGTTTTTAAAATCGATCACTTGATGTTTTACATTTGTGAGCCACCCGCCCGAGCAGAAAGCAAGCTCAACATATTTGCCATGGCTCTTTCGCACCTAGAATGCTTTCTAAGCTTAGCGTTGCCGATCCCTAAAAATAATGTGAATTTGTAAATCAGCTCCGTAGAATGGCTATAAACTCGCGGCGCAGTGCTGATAACGCTCATCCTTCTTGCTGTTTTGCAGTCGAACCACCGCGTTCTTCATCAATAACCGCGCCTCAAATCGGCGAAATTGGGTAAAACAGCGCCGAGCGTGTGCCAACTGCTACAATCGCACTTTCCGCCATGCGCGCAATAAACATGCAACCAAGTATCCAACCGTTTCAGTTTTACGAATTCGAATGCAATGCATCTATTTCAACATTTTCAACTTCGCCTTTAAAACGTTGCAGGTACTGTTTGAGGTGTTGAAACCAATTTGCAGGCACAAGCACGAGCACCCCCTTACCTTGATTGAGCACTCTTTCAATCGCTTGTGGGTAAACTTCCGTTTTGCCAGAACCTGTAACGCCATTGCTGCAAAAGCTTTCAAACCCTTTGGCCATGTGGCAAGAAAGGCGACCACGCTCACGTCGCATGTTTGTTTAGAATAAAGGCGATTTTGACTGCTGACAAGCGGTCGATTTGCTAATGCCATCCTCTCCCGCTGTAAGGCCGCTCAGATTGGGCAATGCAGCCTTTTTCTATTAACCCTTTCCAAGCCGATGCTGAAAACGCTGCAGATTTTACAAACGGCGCATTGAAACCCGCCAATACTTTTGTAGCAAATCTTCCTGCTTTTCGCCCGCTTGTTTTTCGCCTCGTGGTTAAGGCGACAATTTTTGCCTTTTTCAGTTACTATAAAATGATCTAGCTGTCTACGCTCAGCCACTTCCCATTACGCGATTTAACTGGCAATGCATTAAAACAATACTTCTTCGCCGATTGCACCGTGATAATAATTTGCCGCCCAGTGCAAAGTTTTCTCATCTCTGTGCGTCAAAAGAGGCGAGATCACATCTAACTTACTGCTTGAATGGGTTTGATTTTTCAATTGGCAACACTTTCTTTGAGGAAAATCCACTACAATGCCAATCGGTTTGGCGACCAAAAGGCACAACGACACGACAACCTTTTCAACGCTTAACGTGTCAGGCAGCAGATCATCAAATATGCAATTTAATGGCACAGGAGGTGCACATACGAACAATTTTTCATCGATTTCTTTGGCGATTCCAGCCCGATTTTAGGCAGCCGTCATCAAAATCGTGCTTGCAGATTTATAGATGTGTGATAGAAAATAAGCACAAATCTCGAATCATTAACAATATCTTGCATCATGGATTCTCCGATTATCTTCGTCTCCAGCTACTCAGCGGTTACTAAACCAATTGCGGGCACGAAAGCAAAGCATTAAAAGGTAAGATTTTTGCCTCTAAGACTTCCCAATAGCAGCGAAGGATACAGTCAACATCACAGGCGGTTCAACATAGCCTAACATGCCTAACACATTGACAGGAGCATATTAGTCGAAAGCTAATATAAAGAATAAATGCAGCACCATGTACAATGCCAAACAACGCGAGAAATAAAACATAAAGAAACGGATTTTGCGCGACCATTTTCGGTTACATTCGTTTGCACATAGCAAAATAAGCCGCAAAAGGCATAATAAAAAGCACTTACACACAAAAGTCGCAAGATTGTTGATTTGGAAATAGCGACGCAAAGTAGATAAATAGGGTAACCAACTGCCGCTGAAAGTTGCCTCAGGCGAAAAAGAGCACGCTCAACCACATTTGAGCACACGCCCATGCTGCAAAACTGATCGCAAGCCATTTTAGTGTGGTGAATCGTTCTTTAAAGACCATTTTCCCCTAACGCCACAGCCACAATCGGCAATAATAAATAACCGATAGACACCTCAATTTGCTTGTCCATTACTCTGGCGCCCAGTAAAAGAGAGAGCCATAACTGAAAGCCTTGAATCAAAAGCTAAAAAGCGCAATGAGCAATACAAGCAGGTGGATTTTGGCGAATTTTTGCAAAAGTTCTGAAAATTTACCCGCTTTGTTTAAACACAAAATAATCGCTAATAAAAATAAAGTAAGCTAACACAAAACACACGATAGCCAAACATACTCGCCGCCACTTAATGGTCGCAGCAAAATAGCAAAATAATAGCCCAAACCAAAACAGAAAATTTGCGCTCAAGCAACAAAAGTATGCCTTTTAACATAAATTTCTAACCGCGTTTAAAATGTTTGTTGTCGGCGTAAAACAGAAAGCCCGTCTAACACGTGAGGTAATAATAAATTGCACTAACAATGAGCCCATCAACAAATAAGACTCTTGTGCCAGTCTTTCGCCAATTAAAAAGAGATAATGAGCATAAAAGCAAGGTTCAACGTAACCTAAAAGTCCAAAGACACGTTAAACGGTAAAGAGATCATGACTTGCATATCGTATAGAAAATGAGCGCTGATCCGCTAATTAAGCCTCAATAATGCAATGAAAAGCATACATATGGCTATTTTCACTTTCAATATATGCCATATCCACTTGATGGCATAAAAGTAAGTGAAATAGGAATTAAGAAAACAATTTCTAGCACAAAGCTATGTAAATGACTGATGCCGAATTTACGGCGCAAGTGTGGAAATAACGGGTAACCTGTGCGACATTACAAGGCTTTCCCAAGAAAGTTTTCCCGTTAATAGAATATTGCCCAACACCCCAACGACCGCAAAAGCCTATCGCCCATAGACGAGAAAGAGGCTCTTTATACATAAAACGCCCAAACGCCACCATCGCAATCGGCATGAGCAAATGACTCCATTGAAACTGTCAATGGCTTTTCCACTCATTCAGCGCCCATAAAAGCCACATTTGCGAGACCGACTATGGAAGAGGTCAACAACATCACTAGCAACAAACTGGGTCGTTGCTTTGATCTCGTGCTAAGAAGGCTGTAGCATCTGTTTGTTTAAATAGTGATAAAAATAGAAAAGGTAAGGTAACGACCATTCGAATGCCAAAACCCTTCCAGATAAAAGGCGCAATGATTGCGGTAATACATTAACGAAAAGTAAGGAAGCAAAAAGAAAACGAACACTTTTGACATAAATTATCCAATAATAATATTCTTGTTTAATCTTTCCTCAATACAATATTTTAGGTAGGGTGTACAATGTGCTAAAGGGCGTGCACCACACGCCCTTCTAAGGAGTAGAAAAGATCGTTTGATAAGATCAATACAGGAGAACCAATCCTGTTTATAGGTTTTTAAGAATCTTGCTAAACGTCCGATAAGCTTCTTCTAATTGGTGAACATAAAGGTAAGGTTACAACACGGAAGTGATTCGGTTTTATGCTCAGTTAAAACCTGAAACCTTTGTACCAATAATACTTACTTTTCCGTTTGAAGCAAATCGTAAATCAAATTTTGCATCATCTTTAATAACACCAAACATTTCAGTGTCAATTTCGGGAACATATACATTGCCCCTTTCGGTGTCACACAAGAAACTCCCTGGAATTTGTAAAGTAGTCTCGCGCTTTGTTACGTTGTTCTAATAAACGCCCACCAGGTAAAAGTAAACTATTAATACTTTTGGTAACCACCTAATGCAGTTTGAATCGCATGTTGCATTGGTGTGTTTGGCTATAAACGCATCGAAGCCAACATATCTAAGCCTTCAATAAAGCCTTTTGCATGGTTTTTCGGGCCATTTAACACCATCCAACCTTGACGGAAACCCGCCACGCGATACGCTTTAGACAAACCGCGTTATAAGTTACGGTTAGCACATCTGGCGCAAGAGGCAGCAATATGATGAACCGCACCATCATAAAGAATCTTTATACACCCGTCTGCAAAATAATTAAATTATGCCATGACGGGCAATTTCGGACAATCTCTAACAACACGGCACGACTATACACCACGCCTTGGGTTATTTGGTTGATGATTAAACTTTAGTATTTGGCGGATTTTAGCTTAATATCAGCAACATCAGGGAACCACTCGTTTTCTTCATCACATAAATAATGCACCGCTTTACCGCCAGCTAATGTCGCTGCTGCCGTCCAAAGTGGATAGTCTGGCATTGGAATAAGGATTTCATCACCTCTCATTAAGCAATGCTTGCATAGACATCGTAATCAATTCTGATACACCGTTACCGATATAAACATGCGTTTACATCCATGTTGCGCATGCCTTTAGATTGGTAATATTGCACAATCGCTTTACGCGCAGAATAAAGCCCTTTGGAATCACAGATGGCTTTTAGGCGGTTGGAAGGTTACGAATTACATCAACTCAAAAATCTCATCCGGTGCTTCAAAACCGAATGGCGCAGGGTTGCGATGTTAAGTTTTAAAAATTTTATTGCCTTCTTCTTCTAAACGTAGTGCTTCTTTGTGAATCGGGCCGCGGATGTCATAGCGCACTTGAGCGAGTTTGTTTTGATTTTGGAAAACGTTCCATATCTCTTCCTATATAAACTATATAAAAATGGTGCTGTGTAAATGCTTGCAACTCTACTCCGATTTTAGAGGAATTTAAAGAGAAAATACGTTAAAATATAGCCTTTTTAATATTCCCACAAAAAGCGGTGGATTTTCACCTTTTACGCATGTCGATTTTAACCCAATTAAAGCTAACAACTCAGCGAGCAAATGGCACAACTTCACGCTAATCGAGGCGTTGTTGCGCTGACGGCTGAATGGCAGATTAACAGATGCTGATTTTTCTTTACTCTGGTTGGTTAAAAGCTCAGTCACACAGTTTTTCTCGCATTATTTTTGCAACACCGAGATGTCCCTCAAACGCTTATCGGTATAGGGGCAAATGATCTGGCTGATGATAAAGCTCTTGCTCAACAGTTTGTTCTCACAAACCGGCTTTACGCTACTTGGGCGAGTGGCGTTTGAAGGTAAAGCTTGCTTTATTCTGCCGCGCTTAATGGGAGAGCTACAGGCAGCAAAATTACGCTTTTACGCTTTATATCGATAGCGATCAATCAGCCTCTGAACAACGACAACTTGCGCCATTTTGCAAATTTTGAAAAATTGAACCGCTTGTTGACTTAATACGTTATTAAATCGTCATAGCCACCAGTGAAAACGCTTGCTTGCAAGCATATGTTGAGCAAGCCACTCATGCCATTAATGTCGCACCAATTTAGTAAAGGGTCGTCTTAGCAAATGCTTATACGTTATCACTTTGCGCACCCGATGTCAGCCTTATGATTTGCTCCAAGAAAGCCTTAAAAACCAATCTTGGTTGTTACCAATTTTTATGGGCAGAAAACGGCGAACAAGCATTCTCCCGGCGCTACGCCTGAACGGCTGTCATGCGCGTAAAGGTAACCAACTCTTTGCTGAGGCAGCCTAGCAGGAACTGTTGCCGCTTCAAGCGAAAATGCACAAAGCTGAAGCCAGTGGCATGGTTGATTAAACGACACCAAAAATCAAATTGAAAACCAGCTAGTTGTGGAAGATATTGCCATTCACTAGCTGATGAAGTGGATGATTTTCAAGTTGGGCAGGCAGAAATCAAACGTCTTAGCCACGTCCAGCACCCGCCGCCCAATTCGTACTACACTAAAAATGGGGTAAGTGATATGCGCTGTTTAAGTCGCCTTCACCCTACTGCCGCGATTGCAGGTTTGCACACGCTTAGCCGCAAAACAATTTATTGCCCAAACTGAACCTTTTAAACGTGTAATTGGTGTGCTGGTGCACTGGGTTTCGTGAGCCCTGAGCGAAGTGAATTTTTGCGTGACCTTGCGTTCAGCCCAAGTTCTGATAAAGCAGCTAATTGTTTATGCTGGTGCCGGCATTGTTGCGGGCTCAGAGCCACGAAAGCAGAATGGCAAGAAATTGCCGCGTAAATCACAAGCAATGATTAAATATTTGCACACTTTTAAACCACAGATTCAGGGTTTTTGTCTTTACATCTCAGGCAGACTCCGCTAAGATAATAGCTTGCACACCACTTAGGTGTAATGATGAGATAGGAGAATCAACATGGCAATTCAGCGTAATGCACGTCAACGTAAAAATGCACTAGCCGAGTTCCAAGAACTAGGTTTTTAGTGAAATTCCAATTTGCAGATAATACTGGCATCGACCAAATCGATGCTGTCGTAGATCGCTTCATTAACGAAGTAATCAAACCAAACGGCTTAGCTTATGAAGGCAGCGGCTATTTACATTGGGAAGGTTTAGCTTTTGCTTAGAAAAATTAGGCAAATGTGATGCTTCTCACCAGCTTTTAGTAAAAACTTGGTTAGAAAATAATGGTTTAACTCAAATCAGAAGTCAGCGAATTATTCGATATTTGGTGGGATTACCCAACAGCGTCTTAATTGCTGATCAGCAAGCGGTCAATTTTTGCAAAAGTTTGCTAAGAATTGACCGCTTGTTTATCTACCCTCAAGAGAAAAATTATGGATACCTTTTTCATTCAAATTTTTAACAATTATTACTGGCTTTATTAGCTTTATATTTTAGTGCTGCGCAGTTGGTTTCAATTCTGCCGTGTTCTGTTCATCTCCCCATTTCTCAAACACTATTACGGATGACCGCCCCGTAGTTGATCCACTTACACGCATTATTCCAACCGTGAAGGCATTAACTTTGCCGCGATTTTATTAACGGTTATCGTATTAGTTATTGAAAAATTGGTGGCTTCTCTGCGCCACTCACACAGTGTGTTCATGGCTTTATTAGGTGTGTTAAAAATTTTCGGACAAATTCTCTTTTACCACGCTAATTCGCGCACTCATGAGCTGGGGTAACTCAAGGAAATCATCAACTAGATTATGTGGTAGCTCAAATTACTTGAACCCGTTTTTGGGCCTGATTCGCCGCATTTTACCAAGAACTGGTATGTTAGATTTTTCCGTGATGGTGCTTGGGTTTTATTCTGATTTTTGTGAATCAGCTTTTCTACTCACTATTTGGTGCAGTTTGGGCGCCAGCTTAATAGATGCCCGTCGAAAAGCTAGATGCGCCTGATGGTTTACGGCTACGCATTTTTCTGCAACCCAAAGCGAGCCGAGATCAAATTGTTGGGTTACACGATAATGAATTAAAAAATTGCTATCACGGCACCACCCGTAGAGGTGCCGCCAATGCGCATTGATTGAAATTTTTAAGTAAGCTGTTTAAAGTCCCAAAGTACGATTTTTGCTTGAAAAAGGCGAATTACAACGACATAAGCAGCTTTTTGTTCCGAATCCAAAAGCAAATTCCTGCAGAAATTCAGGAATTATTAGCAAATGACGTCTAAACTCGTTATTAGAACTTTTTAACTCTCATTTATTCAAGAAGGTTTTTATGGCAAGAAAATATTTTGGCACCGACGGTGTACGTGGCGAAGTAGGAAAATTTCCAATTACCCTGAGTTTGCCCTCAAATTAGGCTGGGCTGCAGGTAAAGTACTCGCAACCGAAGGCACTAGAAAAGTGCTAATTGCAAAGACACCCGTATTTCTGGCTATATGTTGGAATCTGCACTTGAGGCAGGTTTAGCCGCTGCTGAGCCTTTCAGCTGCATTCGTCGGCCCAATGCCAACACCAGCAATTGCTGATTTCAACTCGCACCTTCCGTGCAGAAGCAGGTATTGTCATTTCAGCTTCACACAACCCTTACTACGATAACGGTATCAAATTCTTCTCATCTATCGGCGAAAAATTACCAGATGAAGTAGAAGAAGCGATTGAAGCTTTACTTGAAGAACCGATGGACTGTGTTGCTTCTGCAGAACTCGGCAAAGCGACCCGAATTAACGATGCCGCTGGTCGCTATATTGAATTCTGTAAAGGGTACATTCCCTCTCACCTGAATTTCAAAGGTTATAAAATTGTGGTGGACTGCGCAAATGGTGCAACCTACCATATTGCCCCCAAATGTAATGCGCGAATTAGGTGCAGAAGTTATTGAGATTGGTACACATCCAAACGGTTTAAAACGACTCAATGAAAAATGTGGTGCAACTGATGTTTCAGCCCTACAACGCGTTGTGGTTGAAGCTGAAGCCGATGTTGGTTTAGCACGATGGAGATGGCGACCGTTTAACATGGTTGATCACTTAGGAAACAAAGTTGATGGCGACCAAATTCTCTTTATTACGTGCACGTGAAGCATTACGTGCCGGTAAATTAAAGGCGGTGTAGTTGGTACTTTAATGAGTAACATCGAGCTTTGAAATTGCCCTGAAAGAAATTGAAGCGATTCCATTTACCCGCGCAAACGTAGGTGACTCGTTATGTGTTAGAACAACTTAAAGCTCGCGGCTGGAAATTAGGGGGTGAAAAACTCTGGTCATATTATTGTGTTAGAACAAAAATACCACAGGTGATGGTATTATTGCCTCTCTTGAAGTATTAGCAGCCATGGCACAACACAAGTAACACTAAATGAATTAGCCAAAAGCGGTTCCACTCTTCCCACAAGTGTTGTTAGAAACGTACGCTTTGCCGGTGGTGCAAAATCCATTAGAAAGCGAAGAAGTTAAAAGCAGTCGCTGCAGAAGTGGAAAAACGTTTTAAGTGGCAAAGGTCGCATCTATTGCGTAAATCAGAACTCGAACCTCTGATTCGCGTAATGGTAGAATGTGAAGATGGTGAATTAGCGCAAAGCTGTGCTGAAGAAATCGTTGAAGCAGTAAAACGTAATTAGCATTTTGACAAGCGGTTATTTTTGCATGAGCAAAAATGACCGCTTGTACTCAAGGAATAAAAATGACTCAACAAGAAATGATTGCGGCAAAAGCTGCGCTTGCATTTGTCACTCCTGATACCATTGTTGGTGTTGGCAGCGGTTCGACAGTCAATTGCTTCATTGATGAACTAGCTTCAATGAAAGATAAAAATTAAAGGTGCAGTAGCGGCTTCTAAGGCTTCTGAAGAACGTTTTACGCTCATACGGCATTGAAGCATTTAACGTCAATGAAGTAACTGAGCTCGATGTTTATGATTGATGGGGCAGATGAAATCACCCCACAAGGTGCGATGATTAAAAGGCGGTGGTGCTGCACTAACGCGTGAAAAATCGTGAGTGCTTTAGCGAAAAATTCGTTTGTATTGTTGATGGTTCTAAACAGGTCAACGTGTGCTCAACTTTCCCGCTTCCAGTGAAGTGATTCCAATGGCGCGCTCTATGTTGCTCGTGAACTTAGTTAAATTAGGCGTTCTCCAGAATACCGCGAAGGTGTGATAACGGCAATGTCACTCTAGATGTACATCATTTTGAAATTCTTGAGCCACTCAAAATGGAACACACCATCACATACATTGCGGGGTCGTCACAAATGGTATTTTGCACAACGTTTTGCCAATGTGACCATTGTTGGCACGCCTGAAGGGGCATTATTGAATAATGACAAGCGGTGGATTTTAGTCAAAGTTTTTGCAAAAATCGCACCGCTTTCTTATTTCAGTACATTTGGTCATAACGCACTTACATTTTTATCTGTGAATTTTCTCACACTTAATGGTAAAAAGAGGTATCCTCCCATTACCAATAATCCATTACATAAGGAATCACCATGTCGAAAAAGTTTCTTTTAGATAAATCTAAAATTAAATTCGTTCTCTTTGAAGGCGTGCACCAAAATGCATTAGACGTGCTTCATGCTGCTCGCTACACCAACATTGATTATTATAAAAGGCCTGAGACGGTGAAGCGTTAATCGAAGCAATCAAAGATGCACACTTTGATTGGTTTACGTTCGCGCACTCACTTAACTAAAAAGAAGTGTTAGAAAAAGCGTCTAAATTAGTTGCTATCGGCTGTTTCTGGTATTGGAACAAACCAAGTTGATTTAGCAGCCGCAAAGACAACGCGGGATTCCAGTTTTTAATGCGCTGTTCTCAAATACTCGCTCTGTGGCAGAATTAGTGCTCGGCGAAATTATTTTACTCATGCGTCAAGTGGCAAAAAGCGAATATGGAAGTTCATCGCGGTGTGTGGAATAAATCTGCTAGCGGCGCAAACGAGTGCGTAACAAAAATTAGGCATTATCGGCTGCGGTCATATCGGTTCTCAATCAGCGTGATTGCAGAATCACCAGGGATGAATGTTTTACTTCGACGATATATGAAAACAAACTCCGCTAGTGATGCACAGCAAATTGCAAAGCCTTGAAGAGTTGCTTTCTGGTTGCGATGTGATCATCTCTACACGTGCCTGAAAATGATTCAACGAAAAATTTAATGAACAAAGAACGCATTGGCCAATTAAAAGAAGGGGCTGTTTTAATCAATGCCGCACGTGGTACGGTCGTTGATATTGATGCACTGGCAGCACGTTTGTGATGCGCAGCTTACGTGGTGCAGCTATTGACGTTTTCCCTGAAGAACCGGCTTCAGTTAACGATCCGTTTGAAACTCCATTACGTCAATTCGATAACGTGATTTAACCCCGCCATTGGTGGCTCAACAGCGAAGCGCAAGCTAACATTGGGACTGAAGTCGCAAACAATTTGTGAAATACTCTGATAACGGTTCAACCTTATCAGCTGTTAACTTCCAGAAGTTTCTACCAGCGAGTACACACAAAGCGAAACGCCTATTACATTCATGAAAACCGCCCAGGTATTTGTAAACAAAAATCAACCAAGTGTGTGTGGATCTTAGAAGCGTAAACATTGCATCACAATTCTTACAAACCGATCCATCGGTTATGTGGTCATTGATGTAGAATTAGATGATGTACACGCAGCGCTTGAACAGCTAAAAGCAATTGATGGCACCATCAAAGCGCGTATTGTACTAATTACTTTTCTTAAACGGTTGCTGCGATAATTTCTTGTTTTCTTCAAACTGAACAAAAATTGTCAGCAACCGAACTCTCTCTTTCAGAAAAAATCTTCACTTCTTTTTTCATTATTTTTGTTTCACAATCTCATTCGGCAAGATACGCCCATCAATCTTTCTCAGAAAATTAGCATAACAAACTAAAAATAATCAAATCTGCAAAATTTTGTAAAAATCCCACCGCTTGTAAAAGGCAATCCTCGCGTTACTCTTAGCATTTCTAACATGTTAGGATTTTTGCCACTTTTATTTATTTTACAAGAGAAAATTAAATGACAACTCAACTTCGCAACGATCCCGAAGAGGTTGCGCTTGCCTCAATGGTAGGAACAGCAATCGAATTCTTTGACTATTATATTTATGCCGCAGCTGCAGTATTAGTATTCAATGCAATCTTTAAAAGTGGCGATCCTGTTTCTGATGAGCTCCTTTTCGCTTTCAACACTTGCGCTTGCATTTTTGCGCGTCCAATTGGTTCTGCATTATTCGGTCACTTCGGTGATAAATCGGTCTAAAAACCCTAGTAGCTTCCTTATTATTGATGGGTGGCTCAACCGTATGACTAATCGGTTTATTGCCTATCTACGAAACAATTGTATTTGGGCGCCAGTCCTACTTTTGCTTATGCTGTATCGGTCAAGGAGCTTAGTTTAGGCGGTGAATGGGGTGGTGCAGCATTAGTGCCACAGAAAATGCACCAGAAGGCAAACGTGCATGGTACGGCACCTTCCCACAATTAGGTGCGCCAATCGGCTTATTTGTCGGCAAATGGCGCCTTCTTCTTAGTTAGTTACAGCTGGCCATGAAGCATTAGTACAATGGGCGTGGCGTATTCCATTTATCTCTTCAATCATATTGGTTATGGTTGGTTTATGGGTGCGTTTAATCTTACATGAAAGCCATGTTTTTCCGTGAAGCAGAACAACAAGGTAAAACGCAAAAAGCACCAGTAAGTGCTGTATTCCGTCATCACTTAAAACCATTGATTTTGTGCACATTCATCATGACAGCAACTATGTGTTGTTCTATATCATGACTGCTTTTGTACAGTTTACTCTTTCGCACACTGCCACACTTTTCTGAAGCAGGCCACCCAATGGATTAGGCATTGCACCAAACACCTTTACTGGCTTATTGCTCTGAAGTGCGATTGTGTTTGCTATTTTCACCAGCATTTTCTGGTTTTATCACGCAGATAAAATTGGTCGCCGTAAATTCTTATTATGGGTGACCTTTGCGATGGGAATCTTCGGTTTCAGCCATGCCATTATTCTTATCAAACGGCACGCCAACTTCTATGTTCTTATTCTTAATTATTGGTATGGCGTTAATGGGCTTCACTTTCGGACCAATGGCGGCATTATTACCGGAGCTTTTTCCCCAGCAGAAGTACGTTATTCAGGCGCCTCTCTTGCTTATAACTTTGCATCTATTGTTGGAGCAACCGTGGCGGCAACCTTCGCAATTAAAATCAATGCCAACTACGGTGTTTTAGGGGTAGGTATTTATTTAGCAATCAACGCTGTCATCACATTCTTAGCGCTTTGGGTCATCAAAAGAGACTCAAAAGATGTCGAGTTTAACTAACGCTTTCAATCTAAATGCAAAAGCGTGATTTTCCTAAATCACGCTTTTTGATTGTTGTTTACGTTGTTGATATTCCCGATGCTGTTTGCTTTGAAAAGGCATCAATCTGAACATTATCGCTTAATTCAATAAGCTGATAATACTGCGGAAAATTAAACCGCTCTCCCCATTCCCGCTCCTCTTTTTGGCATAGAAACGATTGATTTCTTTGACTTTTTCTTCTTTGCTTCCCAAGCAATTGAAATAACTTTCTAGCTTATTTTTGTTCATCAAGAATATAAACATTAAACAGTCCGTTAGCATTATCTTCAAAGAAGAACTGCAAAAGCCTTCGCTAGCAAAAATCGTTAATCACTTTGGGATAACGGGTTTTATATACGGCATTTTTCATCGCGTTCACTTTTGCAAAATCTTCGCCTAAATCGACCGCTTGTGGCAAACAAAACAGAGCAAATGGCGCTTCTTCAAAAATAAATCCCCAATGTTTTCTTTGCTCAACTTGCACTCTCGATAATCGTTTTATCGTAAATAGTTCCCGTGTGAATACTAATACAACGATCCACCAGTTCCGCAATAGATTCTCGTAATTCCAAACGCAATTTTTGCTATAACAGAACACATTAACTGATTGCGGTGGCGCTGAACCACGGTAGATTTTTATTCGACAGGAATTTTAACGCCTTAAGTGAGGCTTCTTTTTACCTTCTACGTGCTGCGTGCGGATTTCATTCCACATATTACGATAAATAATATCCACACTGCCAATCAACTGCGCTTCCCCACCCGCAAAAATTGAATAAATCCGCTTGGGTAATTTTGCGAATACGTTCTGTCTTAATATGTTCGGTCGGATCAACCGTCAAATTCACTCGCAAAGATTAAATGACGAACTCATTCGGGTGAATAGTTCTTCATTACCGACAATAGGCCCTTTGGTTGGAAAAGAAATGCGTAAATCTGTAATGAATTGGCGGAAAATTCAGCAAACTCACATGGCGACTGACAACATGCAAACGACTTTCTGCCGTCAAAATGCCATTGAAATATGCCCATGCAACTAATTTTGTGAGATCCTTTGATACTCGACAAAGCGATCGGGACTCTCATACTCTGAGCTAGGTGCTTGATTCAGCAAATACCAACCTGGCTTACTCATTGAGCCTTCTCTACCTTCAATAAAGGTAAGATTTTTCCTGCCAAATTCTGAGAAATTCTTGGATTTAGCAGTCACTTTACCCGGCAATACTTCAAATACTGAATAAAGTTTGCGCATTAAAATATCAATATCGCTTGCCATAATGCTTGATCAATATGGAATTTACGCGCAAATTGAATTAAGTTCCGATAACTTTGTAGCAATAAACCACCAGCATTTGATGGGTGTACTTTCACTGCTTCGTTTTCCAACTGGCTCGCTGATTAAGGATTTCAAGCTCTTCTTCCTGCCACTCCCAGCTTTTTGCTAATTGTTGCAGTTGATAAGTGCGCCAGTTCTCTTCATTTTTCGCCTTCCATTGCTTTTTAAATAAAAGCACTGACGAATTCGATTTAAACGAGCGAACTCTTTAGCGCTCGATTAAATATTCACTGACCTGATTCCAACATGGCCAAATATGGATCAAATGATAGCGCACTTCCGTTTTTACTTAACCATTTTTGCTTGAATGCTTTAGAAATCAGCGCAGTTTCAGGGTAGCTATGCGCATAGCTTTCTAACAAGATAATTTTAATGGCCGATTTATAAGGATTATCAACTCTATAAAGCTGCCATAAACTAGCACCAAAAATTCAGCGGTGGAAAGCGCAGAAAAATCACCAAAATCTACCCACGCCTGCATATCAATTTCTGGCAACTGGTGGCGTTGCTGGTATTGCTCATCGGTTAAAATGTAGCCAAAGTAAACGCTTACCAGCAAGGCGAATGGCGGAACGATAAAATTCATCTAATAAGAAAAATGCTTGTGATGAACCACTATGCTCTTCGCTGACACTATGCTGATCTAGATGGGCGCTAAAAGCAGCGCAGGATTCATTAAATAGATATTTACATCAACTTCAAAACTTTTTGCCCACGCGCAAAGACGTACAATTTTTGCTCCATCAGCTGAAGCTGTTCTGCACTTAAACGTTCAGGATAACAGCCATAAATCCAAATCGGAATATTGTGTTTGTGTAATCGACCCCGTACTGCCCATTGAATAAAGGGCATCGAAAGCGGTCGTTTTTTTCTAAATGTTTTGCTAATTTAGCTTGAGGCAACAACGCAGTAATAAACCGCTGTTGATAGTGATTGTAGAGAAAAGTGCGCAATCCCAGCTGGGGCATTTTCTACATATCCCGGTAATTCAGGTTCACTAAGATGAATCAGAATCGGATCAGCTGGAAAACATGACGATAATAAGGTTGGTTCGCGGCAAAAGCGCGTTTGATTCGATATTGATTTAACGCTTCGACTCGTTCTATAGCAAAAGCGCTAATTGGGCTGAAAATGGCGAAACCGCACTTTTATAAGGCAATAAGAGATCGCGAGTTTTTCATGCACCTTCCTTAAACGAATCAAAAATGCGCCCAATTTAAGCATTTTCACCCAAAAGTAAAGCCTTCATTTTCGGTAAGCACTTGTTCCATTATGTAAAAACAGCTCGGATCAGCACGCTTGTTTTGCTACACTGTTCAGACCACTAATAAAATAGTGTATTATATTTAAGTTTTTCTAGCTTATATCAGCGAACAAGTGTAAGCTGAACGCAATTTAAAATCGTTTTCACATTAAAAAGGAAAAATCAGAATGAAACGTGTTGTAATCACTGGTTTAGGTGTTATCTCAGCATTGGTAACAACAAAGAAGAAGTTTTAGCGTCATTAAAAAGCGGGTAACCAGGTATTGAATTCGTACCAGAATTCTGCTGAAGTCGGTATGCGTAGCCAAGTTGCCGGCACCATTAAATTAAACCCTGCTGAACTTATCGACTGTAAAATTTATCGCTTCATGGGTGATGCAGCCGCTTATGCTTACCTTTCAATGAAAGAAGCGATTGAAGATTCAGGCTTAACTGAAGATCAAGTTTCAAACGATCGTACCGGCTTAGTCATTGGTGCAGGTACAGGTTCAGCACACAGCCAATTAGTGGCGTGATGCAGTGCGTGGCCCACGTGGTGTGAAAGCGATTGGCCCTATGCAGTAACCAAAACCATGGCATCAAGCGTTTCTCAGCTTGCTTTAGCACACACCTTACAAAATTCGCGGTGTGAACTATCTCTATCAGTTCAGCTTGCGCAACCTCTGCACACTGTATCGGTCATGCGATGGAACTTATCCAATTAGGGTAAACAAGATATCGTCTTTGCAGGCGGCGCAGAAGAACTTTCTTGGGAAATGCGCCACCGAATTTGATGCAATGGGCGCTGTATCAACTAAATATAATGACACGCCAACCAGCAAGCCGTGCTTATGATGCGAACCGCGATGGTTTCGTTATCGCTGGTGGTGGTGCTGTAGTCGTGGTTGAAGAATTAGAGCACGCTTTAGCGCGTGGTGCGAAAAATCTATGCAGAAATCGTAGGCTATGGTGCAACTTCAGACGGTTGCGACATGGTTGCACCAAGCGGTGAAGGTGCTGAGCGCTGCATGAAACAAGCGTTAGCAACCGTAAGCGGAGAGGTGGAATACATCAACGTACACGGTACATCAACACCAGTAGGCGATGTAAAAGAGCTTGGCGCAATTAAAAATGTATTTGGCGACAAATCTCCTGCGATTTCATCAACCAAATCAATGACAGGTCACTCTTTAGGGTGCTGCAGGCGCGCACGAAGCAATCTATTCATTGTTAATGTTAGATAACGATTTCATCGCACCAAGCATCAACATTGAAGAATTAGATGAACAAGCAAAAGGCTTAAATATCGTGACTGAACGTCAAGACAAAGCATTAACTACTGTTATGTCAAACAGCTTCGGTTTCGGCGGTACTAACGCGACCTTAATTTTCCAAAAATATAAAGGCTAATTAACAAACTTGCGCTTAAAAACATTTGCCCCGTGATGAAAACCATCACGGGGCATTTTATAAGCGATCAGATTTTGCAAAAACTTTTACAAAATCTAACCGCTTGTCACTATTAGTTAATCTCTTGATCGTATTGGAGATAAACCACGTGAGTTTGGAGGTACTCTTCTAAACCATGTTTACCGTCTGCACCACCAATACCTGATTTGCGCCAACCAGCGTGGAAGCCTTGCATTGCTTCAAAAGTTTTCACGGTTAACATAGGTTTCACCAAATTTTTAAGCGAGAAATCACTTTCATTGCTTTTATTGATGTTTTGCGTATAAAACCGAAGAAGTTAAGTCATATTCACAATCATTCGCTAATTGAATTACCTCATCAACTGTATCAAAGGTGGCAACTGGAATCACTGGTGCGAAAATTTCTTCACGTAAAAATCGCCATATCGTTGCTCACATCAGCAATGACTGTTGGCTCAAAAATAATGCCCTTTACCTTGAACAGCTTTTTCCGCCAAGTAAGAGCTTACCACCCGCTTTAATGGCTTCATCTACCATTTTTGAGCATGTTGTTGACCTTGGAAATTCACCATTGGTCCCATGTCTAAACTCTCATCTGCTAATGGATCACCAAAGCGAACTTTTTTTCATCAGCTCCACTAATTTTTCAGTAAAAGGCTTCTTTTACTCACGTTGAACATAAAATACGTTCTGCACAGTTACATACCTGTCCGCTGTTAATCACACGAGAGGCAACAATCGCTTTCGCGGCTAAATCTAAATCAGCATCTGCAAATACAATCGCAGGCGCTTTTCCGCCTAATTCAAGGTTGACTTTAGTAATGTTTTGGCTTTGCCGCTTCCATGACTTTACGACCAGCTGGCTCACTTCCTGTTAATGAAACCAAGCCGACTTTTTGATTGGCTGAAAGCTCATAACCAATTTCGCCACCAGAGCCATGAACAACGTTGAACACACCTTTTGGTAAACCCACTTGATGAACAATTTCAGAAAAATAAAACTGCGTTAATTGGTGAATCCACACTTGGTTTTTACCACAATGGTATTCCCCTGTAACCAACGCTGGCGCCATTTTGCGAGCAATTAAAAAGAACGGAAGTTCCACGGTAAAATACCGGTTGTTACACCAATAGGTTTTTGTAGATAAAAATATGCTCATTTGGGCGGTCACTTTGGACGATTTCGCCTTCATAACGGCGCGCCCATTCTGCCATATAATCCATATAATCCGCGGTAAAGTTAACTTCAACGCGGGCAAGCGGTAAAACTTTACCCATTTCAGCTGAAAATGGTACGTGCAATTTCTTCTGATCTTTCGCGAATGCCTGAAGCAATTTTTACGTAAATAGCCTGCACGTTCGATTGCAGGTAATTTTTCCCAAAGCCAGTTGTGCCTGTTCAGCATAATCAATTGCCGCTCTTGCATCTTCTGCCGTTCCTTTAGTCACTACAGCAATGACTTCTTCAGTGGCTGGGTTAAATACTTCGAAAAGTATTACCGCTTTTAGATTCTACAAATTCACCATTGATATACATTTTGAGTGTGCTCATTCTTTTCTCCTTTTGTGTGAATGATGCCGTTATTCTAATGTTATATTTGTGAAAAGAATGTGAAATAGATCACAGAAATCAACATTCGTTACTTACGATATTGACTTGGTGAAAGCTGATAAGCATTTTAAACGCTTTAGAAAAATGCGCTTCTGTTTGATAACCAACGGCTAATGCAATTTCAATACACTTTTTGTGTACTCTTCAGTAAAATAAGCCGCTTGTTGCAAACTGAATTTTAGTTAAAAATTTTGCAGGTGGTAAACCCAGTTGCTGCTGAAATACGACAAAAAAATTAGCGCGTGACATATTCGATAGCGCGGCTAATTCTTCCACCCGCCAAGCTGATTCAGGCGTTTGTAAAATAGCCATTAATGCTTGATTAAGCCGTTTATTATTTAAAGCAAACAAAAACCCTTGGTTTAATTCGCCTTGCTCAGCAACATAACGCAAAAATATAAATAAACAGAATGTTTGAAAGTGCATCAATGACCGATTTTGAGCCCATATTGGCATGATTCGCTTCTTGTAAAAACAATTCGATTAACGGAAAAATCGGCGTATCTCTTAACCGAATGTGCAAATAATCTGGCAAGGGCACTAATAAGCAACGCTTCTTTTGATAATAAAATCGTCCGCAAAACATTTTAAAAATCGGGCGAACTCTGGCCGATTTGATGCACGGTAAAATGCCCTGCTTTTTGCCATTTTAACTGAGCTTAATTCAGCATCTTGTGTTCCTAGCGCATGTTGTTGATGTTGAGGTAAGAAAAAGATCGCCTGCCTCTAATTCAAAAAACGTTGATTCCCAATACTTAACCAACAACTCCCCTGTTCGATTAAATGGAACAACCCTTGAGTTTCATAAACCTCGCTATGCTGAATCTGCCACTCGCCTTGAAATAAGCAACGAATATTAATCTCACCTTGAATTTGAGCCAGTTGTGTCAATTTATCTAAATAATCCATTTTGAGCGTTCCATAATAAAAATGAGTAAATTTGGCAATTATTATAGCCAAATTTACTTAAAATGAACGCATAAATTACGCATACAATGGAGAAAAATATTATGTTTGCTAGATTGGAAAAACGATGTAGCCCATGTTAAAAAATCTTTTGGCGCACTCGGTAAAAACACCCTAAAATGTTACAAGCTTTACCAAGCACTAGGCGCAGCAGCAGCTGAAGGCAATGTATTAGATGCAAAAACGCGTGAACTTATCGCTCTTGCAGTTGCAGTTACAACACGTTGTGAAAGCTGTATCGGTGTACATGCAGAAGAAGCGGTAAAAGCTGGCGCAACGGAAGAAGAAGTGGCAGCAGCATTAGCAATGTCAATCGCGTTAAATGCAGGGGCAGCTTATACCTATTCTTTAAGAGCGTTAGAAGCTTATAACGCACAAAAAGAATAAGATGAAAACAGGGCGCTATCAAAAGCGCCCTTTGTTTAACTCGCTAAATGGATAAATAAACTCAATAAAAATCGGCGAGTAAATTCGTGATAAACCCAAAACTAATTGAAAGTGGCACCATTTGCGTTCCCCCTGATTTTTGAATGACAGGCAGCATACAATCTAATGAAGTCGCGCCACCTAGTCCGATAGCTGTTGAAGGCAAACGCGGCATCAATAATGGAATTAAAAATAAGCAAACGATCTCGCGGGAAATGTCGTTGAAAAAGCGATACTGCCATCAACCGCGCCCCAAGCATCATAAAACCAACACGCTAGAAAGCGAGTACCAACCAAAAAGCTGAAGCAAAATGCCATGCCCTTCATCACAGGCAAATCTAAATAACACGCCGCTAATGCTCCACCAAGCAAGCTCGTTACCATAAAAATGAGTGCAGTATGAATGCCTCGCTGATTGAAAAAGACCTGTCTAAGCGGAATACCACTATTACGCAGCTGAATACCAACCCCAAAACACCATCAGCATCACCGCATAAGTGCTAGTACCCATTGGAAAAAGCAAGTTTCATCCTTTTGTCCAATATCCAACTAAAGCACCGAATGCAGTCGTGCTAACTAAAACGAAACGAATCCATAACATTCGCCAGTGAGAAGGCTTTTCACCGTTTTGATTTTTCTGCCCTTATCATCGGGAAAAACTTATCATAAAGCCCAATACCGATAATATTGCAACTTAAAAATAGTGGCACTTTAACCCAAAATGCCGTATGCCCAATCAGTGGTAATTTACTACCAAGATCATCTAACTGCCCCAGTGAAATCCCAATCACTAATAAAATAATATACAAACAAGCGCTCACAACGCGATTCTACCCAACGCATGATGCGAGGGTTGCGAAACTTTAAAAATATCCCAATACAAGCGGAATAAAAACCATCGCTAATCCAAATAACATACGCCCTCCAACAACACTTGACCTTTCCTATTCTGTGATTAAAATAACACTGTTTTTCATACAAACTTCATATTACAAGCGGTCTTATTTTATGGCAAATTTGCAAAATTATCAGCGTAAAAATTATCCACATTGATATGGATTGCTTTTATGCCGCGATTGAAATGCGTGATGATCCTTCGCTCGTTGGCAAACCTGTGGCGGTAGGTGGTGATGTTTATCAACACGGCGTACTGACAACTTGTAATTATGAGGCAAGAAAATTTGGCTTACACAGCGCCATGCCAACTGCACAAGCCCTTAAACGCTGCCCAAACTTAATTTTTACGCCCCTGTTAATATGGCTTATTACAAAAGCGTTTCAGCACAAATTCATCAAATTTTTCGCCGCTATACCGACATTATTGAACCGCTTTCGCTTGATGAAGCTTTTTTAGATGTCACGGATAGCGCACACTGCGCAGGATCAGCCACCTGATGGCAGAAGCGATCCGCCAAGCAATTTCGCAAGAATTAAAACTAACTGCCTCTGCTGGCGTGGCGCCTTTAAAATTTTTAGCCAAAATTGCATCTGACCAAAACAAACCAAACGGCATTTTTGTTATTCCACCTGAAAAAGTGGCTGACTTTATTCATCAATTACCGCTGAAAAAGATTCCTGGCGTGGGCAAAAGTCACGCAAGAAAAATTAACACAGCTCGGATTACAGACTTGTGCAGATATTCAACAATCTGACCAAGCGTTAATTTTACAAAAACCTTTGGTAAATTCGGACAACGATTATGGGCATTCAGCCACGGTATTGACAACAGAACGATTGAGTCCAATCGCCCAAGAAAATCTATTGCAGTTGAAAATACATTGATAACACCAATTGATAATCTAGATGAGGCCAAAAACATTGTTAGCCAACAATTTGAGACCCTTAAACAACGATTAAATAGAAATTGTAAAGATATTCCTCTTAGCGAATTTAAGAAATTAGGGCATTAAACTCAAATTTGATGATTTTAGCCAAACCACTTTTAGAAAGAACCATGAATGGGCTTACATTAGTGCGTTTTTCTTACCTTGCTAGAACAAATATGGGAACGGCGCGCCAAACGTAAAATTCGTTTAATTGGCTTAAATGTGCATTTATCAAATAAAAATTACTCATCAATTAAATTTATGGGAATAATCGGCGTCTAACGCTTGAAATTACGCAAATTTGCCTCATTATAAGGCAAGTTTTTACTTTTCTTTTTGGAGAATTCAATAATGGCAAAACGTGTCATTTTATTTTTGTTGATGAACTTAGCAGTGATGTTTTGTCTTAAACATCGTGCTACAAATTATTTTTAAAGTCACTGGGCATTCAAGGTGGAAGCACTCGCAGGTATTTTTAGTGATGTCTGCTGTCTTTGGTTTCGCAGGCTCCTTTGATTTCATTATTTTTGTCAAAAACTATGGCATTACGCTCTGTGGGTGCAGAAATTATTACTACACCACGCACACAAAGCAGAACAATGGTTATTTAACACTGTGCAACGCCAAGCACAGCAAGCTAATATTCCAATGCCAGATATTGCGATTTATCACTCAGCGGATGTCAATGCTTTTGCAACCGGTGCAACGAAAAGCAATTCTTTAGTGGCAGTCAGCACAGGCTTATTAAATAACATGACAGAAGCGGAAGCAGAAGCGGTTGTTGCGCATGAAATCTCTCATATTGCCAACGGCGATATGGTTACCATGACCTTATTACAAGGCGTGCTTAACACCTTTGTGCTTTTCTTATCGCGCATTATTTCTACCGCAGCTTCTAGCTCTCGTGATGAAAAACGGTAACTCAAGCCAAAAACGCTTTAGTTTTTCTGGGTGGTTGATATTGTGTTACAAATGGTCTTTTGGCGTGATTGCGACCATGATCGCAATGTGGTTCTCACGTTATCGTGAATTCCGTGCTGATGCCGGTTCTGCACAATTAGTCGGAAAAAGAAAAATGATTGCAGCACTAGAACGCTTACAACGCATTCAAGGAGCCGCAACAACTTGAAGGTTCTTTAGCTGCATTTATGATCAATGCACCAAAAAACAAAAAGAACTTTTTATGAGTCTATCCGCCGTTAGAAAAACGTATCGCAGCGTTACGTAGCTTATAATATTACATCTAACAAGCGGTCATATTCTGCAAAATTTTTGTGAAATATGACCGCTTGCATATTTAACCGACCACATATTTTAAAAAGTGGGTACAGGCTAACTAATAAAATTAAATAACGGCAAAAATTTGCCAATAGTAATAAAAATGACACTAGCCACAGCGGGAAAAACGTAACCAGCCTGCAATAGCATAAAATATCACCTACAAATGGCAACCAGCTCAGTAGCAGGACATATACGCCATATTTTTCACTCTTCTCTAAAGCCCACTTAACCAATCTCTTTTGACTATTTATTGGTTTTGGCGCAAGCATTCCCATTGCATAAGTCACAATACTACCTAAACTATTTCCAACCGTTGCCACTAACACTAATAACCACAACTCAGCATGCCAAAAAGATTCATGGGCATAGATTGATTTTGTAGCTAATGCACTAAATACAATTTCAGAATTACCAGGCAAAAACTGTCGCACTTAAAAAGCACTTAAAAACAAGAACAACCACTGATTTTCATTTGAAGAAAAAGCCGAAAAAGCGAGAAGGTAATCAGTCATACGGAGATCTTTGTGATAATTTTTGTTAAACATATGTATCAATTCTTTAAAAAGATTTTGCTATTTTGTTTAATTTTTGATGTGAATCAATCTTTTTGTCGATTTAACCAAAATTGAGTAAGAAATAAGTTTGCTCCACCTCTTAAGAGGTCTATAATTCTGACAAACTTTAATTATTATTTAAATCTAAAAATTAAGGAATGCCTATGTTTTCTCCCCTGCTGAAATGGCAAAAATTACAGAAGATGGCGCAGTGTATAAAGCCACTAAAACATCAACTCTATTCTTTTATTTCAGCCATTGTTGCCGGAGGATTTATTGCGCTTGCCTTTTGTTTTCTATACTACTACCCAAACGGGCAGTGCAGATATGCCATGGGGCGTTGCCAAACTCATTGGCGGAACCGTCTTTTCACTCGGCGTAACGATGTGTGTCGTTTTTGGCGCTGAACTTTTTACTTCTTCTACCTAACAGCCGTTGCTAAAGCAACTCACCGCATTACATGGGGTCAAATGTTTAAAAACTGGCTTGTTGTTTATGGCGGCAATTTTATTGGCGGATTAAGCGTGGTTGCACTCATTTGGTTTGCCGGACAAATTATGGCTGCCAATGGGCAATGGGGACTCACTATTTTAAAACTGCTCAACATAAAATCCATCATACATGGATGGAAGCTTTCACGCTTGGTATTCTTTGTAACATCATGGTTTGTGTCGCAGTATGGATAGCAAATGCCGGTAAGTCATTAACTGATAAAGCCTTTATCATGATTTTACCCATTGCTTTATTCGTTTCTTCAGGCTTTGAGCACTGTGTTGCCAATATGTTTATGATTCCAATGGGTATTGCGATTGCACAAGGTGCCGAACCTTCATTTTGGGCTGCAATTGTGCGTTGACCCTGCAACTTATGCTGACTTAGATTTATCTCATTTTATCGTGAAAAACCTTATTCCAGTTACCCTTGGTAACATTGTCGGTGGAGTATTCTTTATTGGCTTAGTCCAATGGTTTTTACATATTAGGGAGCATTAAAATGAAAATTACTTCCGAATGATTTTTCTGCGCATTGATTGTCAGTGCATGTAGTAGCCCTAAAGCTGATAGCCCTGCTACAGCAAAACAAGAATTTGCCCAATTTGCAAAAATGGCAGAAACTTTAGATAACGAATTTATTGATGAATCACGCAATTACCTTGCTGAAAATGGACATCTAACTGGCGATGAAAGCCCAAAAAGCGCACTTAAATGGCTTAAGGAAATTGATAGCAAAGCAAATTCAAAAAATGAATAGCTTACAGATAAAAAGATCCCCAAGTTAACAGATTGAGAACGCTCTTTATCCAAAAATAAACTAGATATTGAAAAAGCCATTGAGAATAATGGATATGTAAAAACCAAGCGCAAAAGCGATGAAAATAAATCAAAAATTAAAACGTGATAACACCGAATACGACCAGTTATTTGATACTTTGAAGAAAAATATCCGCTTTAAATAAACACAAGCGGTCAAAAAGAATAAGATTTTACAAACTCCGATGCTTAGGCATCACCCATTTTGGAAATAACATACAGAGGACTTTATAAAATGACTCAACTCACAGATGCCCAACAAAAAGCCTGGGCCGGTTTTGTCGGTGGCGACTGGCAAACTGAAGTAAACGTTAGAGATTTTATCCAAAAACTATACCCATATGAAGGCGATGAGTCTTTCTTAGCTGGTGCAACTCCTGCTACCACTAAATTATGGGAAGAAGTAATGGGAAAAATCAAAGTTGAGAATAAAAACGCACGAACTGTATGACATCGATTGCGATATTCCATCTACCATTACCTCACACAAGCTGGCTATATCGACCAAGCGCTTGAAAAATCGTTGGTCTTCAAACTGATGCGCCATTAAAACGTGCAATTATGCCATTTGGTGGGGATCAACATGGTAAAAGGCTCTTTGCCAAGTTTACCGTCGTGAATTAAAACCCTGAAGTAGAAAAATCTTCACTGAATACCGTAAAACTCCACAACCAAGGTGTGTTTGATGTTTTATACACCAGATATTCTTCGTTGCCGTCGTTCAGGCGTAATTACTGGTTTACCAGATGCTTACGGTCGTGGTCGTATTATCGGTGACTATCGTCGTTTAGCGATTTATGGTGCAGACTTCTTAATGAAAGACAAACAACGTCAGTTTGCTTCATTACAACCACGCTTAGAAGCGGGTGAAGATATTCAAACAACCATTCAATTACGTGAAGAAATTGCTGAACAACACCGCGCTTTAGGTCAAATTAAAGAGATGGCGGCAAGCTATGGCTTTTGACGTTTCTCGTCCAGCTGAAACTGCACAAGAAGCAGTACAATGGGTATATTTTGCTTACCTTGCTGCGGTGAAATCACAAAATGGTGCAGCAATGTCATTCGGCCGTGTTTCTTCATTCTTAGATATTTATATCGAGCGTGTGATTTAAAAGCAGGCAAAAATTACCGAAACTGAAGCACAAGAGTTAATCGACCACTTAGTAATGAAATTACGTATGGTTCGTTTCTTACGTACACCTGAATACGATCAACTCTTCTCTGGCGACCCAATGTGGGCAACCGAAACCTTAGCAGGTATGGGTTTAGATGGCCCGTACTCTTTGGTAACCAAAACCAGCTTCCGTATTCTAAACACCCTATACACTCATGGGTCCATCGCCTGAGCCGAACTTAACCATTCTTTGGTCTGAACAGCTTCCAGCAGGTTTTTAAACACTATGCAGCTAAAGTTTCTATTGATACCTCATCAGTTCAATACGAAAACGATGACTTAATGCGTCAGACTTCAACAACGATGACTATGCAATCGCATGTTGCGTGTATCGCCAATGGTGGTAGGTAAACAAACTGCAATTCTTTGGTGCGCGTGCAAACTTAGCGAAAACCTTGTTATACGCGATCAATGGTGGTGTAGATGAAAAATCAGGCGACCAAGTTGGTCCAAAACTGATCCAATTTCAAGCGAATACTTAGATTACGATGAAGTAATGGATGGATCACTTCATGGATTGGTTAGCAAACCCAATACGTGACTGCATTGAACATTATCCACTTCATGCATGATAAATATGCATATGAAGCTGCGTTAATGGCATTCCATGACCGTGATGTATTCCGTACCATGGCTTGTGGTATCGCGGGACTTTCTGTGGCAGCAGACTCACTTTCAGCAATTAAATATGCGAAAGTAAAACCAATTCGATAGCGATATTGAAATCAAAAAAACAAAAAAAGGCGAAGTGCTTGGTGTGGCGAAAAATGTGGCAACCGACTTTGAAATTGAAGGTGAATATCCACAGTTCGGTAACAATGATAACCGTGTAGACGATATTGCTGTTGATTTAGTTGAGCGTTTCATGAAAAATCCAAACGCACAAAAACATATCGCAACGCAACCCCAACACAATCTGTGCTACCATTACCTCTAACGTGGTTTATGGTAAAAAAACCGGTAACACCCCCAGATGGACGCCGTGCAGGTGCACCATTTGGTCCTGGTGCAAAACCCAATGCACGGACGTGACCAAAAAGGTGCTGTGGCTTCATTAACCTCTGTCGCTAAATTGCCATTTGCTTACGCGAAAGATGGTATCTCTTATACTTTCTCTATCGTACCAAATGCTTTAGGTAAAGATTATGAAGCACAAAAAACGCAACCTGCAGGCTTAATGGACGGTTACTTCCACCACGAAGCCGTGGTTGAAGGTGGTCAGCACTTAAATGTGAACGTGTTAAACCGTGAAACCTTGTTAGATGCAGTAGAACACCCTGAAAAATACCCACAATTAACCATTCGTGTTTCAGGCTATGCTGTGCGTTTCAACTCTTTAACTAAAAGAGCAACAACAAGACGTTATTACACGTACTTTCACAGAATCGTTCTAAGCAACAAAACACAATAGAATGATAGAAAAACCTCCACAAATTGCTTGTGGAGGTTTTATTTTAGGTTAACAGAACCCTATCCGCCTTGTCGTTGCAGAAAAAACGCTGGCTTTCACTTCACATTCACCTTGTAATGCGCTCAGCCAATCTTGCACCTTTTTGAAAAGGGGAAAAATTGGTGACGACGAGCCACCGCAGCAAAATCTCCAGGCGTCAGCAGATTAAGCGATTCAATCTGACTTAAATCTCTCTTCCGATAGCAATGGCAACTCTAAAATTTCAGCTTGTTGTTTAGCAAAAATCTAAACGTTGTTTGCAGCGTTAAATAATCAAACTTCAATTTTCAAATCAAAACGACGTAAGGCAGCAGGATCGAGTACTTCAATTAAATTTGTTGATACCACCATCAAGCCCTCAAAGCGTTCAATTTGTGTCAACATTTCATTCACTTGTGAACGCTCCCAGCTTCGATTTGCTCCTCTCGAGAAAAATAAGAACGTATCCACTTCATCTAACACCAATAATGCGTTATCGGCTTTCGCTTGTTCAAAGGCTTTGAGCAATATTTTTGTTCTGTCCCGCCTACATAACGATTAAGTAAATCAGAACCTTGTTTTAACAACAGTGGCATATCCAACTCCCTCAGCAAGCCATGCTGTCCAAGCAGTTTTTCCTGTTCCTGGCGGACCATAGCAACAAATTCGCCCTTTTTTTCGACCGTTTTAACCCTTCACTAATGCGATGAATATTGTCATTACAAAGCCACATAATCCAAGTTATAGTCGGCTTTGCCTAAAACAAAGCGGTTCGATTTTTCGGTTTATTTTGCGATTTTTAACGTTTGATTAAACATCATGAGCAAAGTCTCAGCAAAATTTGACGTATTGAGTTCCTTTGCCACCCGAATTGTACGGCTTAAAAATCGCCGGCGTTAATGACCGCACTTTTGGCAAAATGCTGCACATAAGCCGGACTTAATTTTCCCTCGAGTCAGTTGCGTAATGATGCTGACTTATTTTTCAACGGCAAATCAGGCATTTCTAAAATAAAAATCAAATCGGCGTAAAAAAAGCCGGATCTATACCCAGAAACAGAATTAGATAGCCAAATCATCGGCACATTGTTATTTTCTAATAACTGATTCGTCCAGGCCTTTATTTTTCTGCGCAACTGACCGTTCTAAGAAAGATCCGCCAAACACATCTTCAATTTCATCAAAAATTAAAAGTGCTTGCTTTCCATTCAATAAAGTTTGAGCAAGACGACAATAATTCAGGCGTTTTTCAGCCTTTATAGTATCGCCATCTGAATCCATGTAAGTAATATTATAAGCAGAGACACCCAAAGCCTGAGCAAGTACCACAGCGAATTCAGTTTTACCAGTACCAGGTACACCGTAAATTAAAAATATTCACTCCTTTTTGCTGATTCTTAAATGCTTGTCCAAATATGCCAACATCATCATATCAGAAATATGCTCAAAAATCACCAAGTTTTTAAACTTGGTACTTTAGATACTTCAGTACAAGACTTCAGCAACGTATGCTCATCTAAAGGTTGCATGACAAACTCGTCAAAAATCTAAAGTTTCCCCCATTCTAAATACTCATGAGCATACTCTGGATTAAATCCTCGAGAAATTAATCCATAAGTCACCAATTTTCCTCCTTTTTTTAACGCTGAGATAACGTGACTTCTCGGATGTTTAAGAAGTTCTGCTAATAAAGCAGCTGTTCTTTGCAAATCAGCTTTAGGCAAATATCCAAGTAAATCCCGCATAGGTTCTTTCACTGCGTAAGTGCATGGCAAAACGGAGAATCTCTAACTCGGCTTGATTCAACTCTAAAAACTCAGCCAAATTTGCTAAATTTTCATATGCTTGTTCCCACAAGTTAGATAAAATCGCGGTCGATTTTTGTAGCGTTTTATAACGTTCCTTTAGAATGCGGCGTGCAATGGTGCGCAAATCCTTATGATTTTCTAATATATCTGGAAGTCCAAATGCATAGGCTATACTATCGCTTCGCCAACTACTCTCCCGAAATACTTCGGAAAAACCTTTATGCTCAAATAAAATTTTGAGCATCATATTTTCTCAGTATAAGAAGACACTGTTAGTGGTTTAATTTATATTCGGATATAAAAATACTCCTTACTGGGTTAGTAAGGAGTATTTTTAGTGAGGGTGCGACAAAAGGTGTCGTTAGGATTTGTTTATTTTTCAGCCCTTTTTATTTCTTCTAAGTTATCTGAAATTATATCTAACAATGGTTTCACAAGTCAAAAATATAGTTTGCTAGCTCGCCACTAGAATCTTACTAAGAACTGTCGCATCCCATACTTCATATTCATCTTCCAGCCATTTCGATAGAGGATAGCATCCATCTGGTTCATCAAAATTATTCTCAATAATAAACTCATGAAATATTTTTGGTTATACCATCAAATAACTTATCATTATGAGCATAAATTCCATAATAAGGATCACATGCTTCTTTTTCTAGAAAAACATATTGAAACACCAAACTCTTTATCACCTAGATATAACTCGTATTCTTTATTGTTAAAGATCCATTTTCATTAAGCTCAAAACCATAATTAATTAATTTAACATAACGGGAAAATCTAATTTTTAATTGCTCAATCAACATGTTCATAAGTTTTTCATACAGTGACTTCTTGGTTTCAAGCACTGTTAATGCTGAAAATAATGCTTTATCATTATTAACTAAACATTCAATTAATTCATTTGAATTCTGGGTATTTCCCATAATATCCTCACTTAAAAATTTTTAAAATCATTACAAAATTGTTTTACTGTTGGTGCGATAATTACAGTATTATCAAGCCACTGTATGAGCTATACTTGCTGATAATACCATTGCTTTCTTATCACTCATTAATTTAGCCCATTTATCTTCAGAAATAGATTTTTCTGGTGGATTATTACTAAATATAGGAAGATAAATAAGAAAATAAGAATCTGAAACATAATTTTTGAGATCTTTAGCATAAGTATGCATCTGCTTTGTCTGATCAATCGCACCTGCAATTTATTTTTCAATAGAAATCATCCCAGGCTATTTTATTGTCTAATAAACCTTCAATAAAAATATCATGACAGCGATTTTCTTTGAGTTATTTCTTTAGTTGTTTTTCATGATAAATATTGACTTTTTATAAGCTCAGAAACTGGTGTTTACCAATAAATTTTAAAAACTATTTAGAAATAAATCACCTTGCCCATGTGTTTCTGTTGGATCTAATAAAAATGCAAGAATCTTAGACAACCCCATCTCATCCGTTTGTAAAAATTGAAACGGATTAAAAACGATTAGAATCATATAGTTCTGTTTTTCTCGTTGTAATCTAAAATTTTCTATCACTTGATTGATAGAAATTAAAGAATCAACTATCTGATTAATATTATTTGCCATAGAGGTTCCTTAGGTTAATTAAAACGCACAAATTATAACCGATAAATCATCATAAAAGATCTTTGTTTCTCAACTAATTTACGACACACCGTCAATCTAGATTTATCATTATCATATTGTTTCCAAATCTTTTCTCTTACTTCAGCAGAAAGCCCATCTGTTAATCCATCAGAACACAGTAATAAACTTTCCCCTTGTTGAATTTCAATTTCTTGATAAAAAAATTTTTATCTTGAAATTCGGAATAATCGGCGACTAAACAAGAAGAAACGCCGCCATAAATCGTGGCAAAAATCTTCTTCTTTTTTTATCGAGAAAATCAACTAATAATTCAGAAAGAATAGAATGATCTTGGGTGATTTGTTGCCATTTTACCCTTGAGCATCAATTAAATAAGCACGGCTATCGCCCTACGCTGAGAATTTTGGCTTTACGGGTTGTTTGATCAATTTCAGCAGCCACAAAAGTGGTTGCTGAGCCAAAAATAATCCTCCGCTAATTCTGCTGATAAACTGGATTGTAAATCGTAGATCGTTTGGCGACTTAGGCTTTCCATTTGGCTTAATAATTGCATTGCCAACTTGCTCGCTTTTTTTCAGGTCGGTTTGCTATTGGAAATACCGTCTGCCACGCCCACAATAAAGTGCGGTCGGTTTTCAAGGCGTTTTTCAGCCGTTTTGAGTTTATATTGAAACACCGCCTCGCCATTAAAAAGGGCATCTTGGTTGTGTCGCTTGTTGCTGCCAATTTGTTGGCAGAAGGTAATTTCGCAAAAATTTTCCATTATTCAACCGCTTGTTGAGGAAGGATTTAGAAGGCGATCAATCGCTTTTTAGCGCATCTAACGCCTTCATTTCGAGACTTAAAAAGTGCATTTTCGGCACGCCTGCATCTTGTGGGTTAATACGGATAAATCCACCCTTTTTTGCTTTCGCCGTACGTTCAGAAAATCGACGCACAGTTGGAATGGCTTTCCCCGCACCCAGTTCGATGACGACGAGATTTTTGCACTTCTTTTAACCATAAATCGAGCTTATCTCGTTTTAAATTTTGATAATTACTGCTGTAAAAATAATCGTCAAACATAAGCACATTTTGTCTTGCTAAACGCTGACAATAAGGGCAACGAGGCGGCTCACTCAATAAGCGCAAGTTTTCGTTATCCACCACTGGTTGAAATTCTTTTTGCTGACCAACTCAAATCGCGGCAATTATGCGCACACTGCAAACGCTCTAGTGTGCCATGCACTTCATAAATGCGCCCTTCTTCAAACCCCGCTTTCTGAAAATGCCCATCCACATTGCTTGTAAAAACAAAATAACCATGCGGTTTGCTTTCTGCCCAACGTTTTAAAATTTGGTAACCTTCATGCGGACTTGTTGCACGATATTGCGACAAACGATGCCCATAAAACCAATAAGCTAACTCTTGATGGGTTTCATAAGCCAATGGCGTCGCAATATCTTCAAAATTGATATTGCGGCCTTTAAACATTGGGTAAGCATTCCAAAACCCGCCGACACTTCTAAAATCTGGCAAACCTGAATCTACGCTCATTCCTGCACCAGCAGTAATTAAAATGCCATCAGCCTTATGGATAAGTTCCACTGCATAATTTAAGTCATTTTTCATAATACTTTTCTCTGTCCATTTTTCATTGGTGAAATAATTCCAGCTTCTTCTAGTTGTTCTACAATTCTCGCAGCTCGATTAAAGCCTAAACTAAATTTGCGTTGAATCCGTGAACCAGATGTAAATTTTTTTCTTGTTGCACGAATTTTTTTACATCCTCAAAAAAAGCGGATCGCGTTTAAAAGTCACTTTCATTGCCATAAGTTTTGCTCCTGTGTTGTTTCTATAAAAAGGGCTTAAGCGTGTTGTAAAAAGTAAAAAAATCTCTTTTATGGAAAAATTATAGGAAGGGAAGCGACAGTTCGTGTCGTTAGTGAATATTACAAGCGGTTATTTTTAGAAGATTGTTTGCAAATAAGATTATCTGTATTGCAATATGCATATTTATCTGTTTATATATACATGTAATTTATTAGGAAAAAGAATATGAATAACCAAAATCCGATTGAAATTTACCAAGCTCAAGATGGTACAACGCAAGTGGAAGTGAGATTTGAAAATGATACCGTTTGGCTAAGTTTACAGCAGATGGCTGATTTATTTGGGCGAGATAAGTCTGTTATTTCACGTCATTTACGCAATATCTATACTGATGGCGAGTTAAATAGAGAAGCAACTGTTGCAAAAAAATGCAACAGTTCAAATTGAAGGCAAAAAGACAAATTAATCGAACAATCGAATACTATAATCTTGATGTAATTATATCTGTGGGCTATAGAGTTAATTCTATTTTTAGGTACTAAATTTAGAATTTGGGCAACTGCACGTTTAAAAGAATATCTGACTCAAGGCTATACCATTAACCAAAAACGTTTACAGCAAAATGCTCACGAATTAGAACAAGCACTTGCGCTTATTCAAAAAACGGCAAATTCATCGGAATTAACGCTAGAAAGTGGTCGTGGATTAGTGGATATTGTCAGCCGTTATACGCATACTTTTTTATGGCTACAACAATATGATGAAGGTTTACTTACTGAACCACAAACACAGCAAGGCGGTACATTACCGACTTATGCCGAAGCCTGTTCTGCACTAGCAGAGTTAAAATCACAGCTGATGGCAAAAGGTGAAGCAAGTGATCTGTTTGGACGTGAACGAGATAATGGCTTATCTGCGATTTTAGGCAATTTAGATCAAAGTGTATTTGGTGAGCCCGCTTATCCAAGCATTGAAGCAAAAGCGGCACATTTACTTTATTTTGTCGTCAAGAATCATCCTTTTTCAGATGGTAATAAACGTAGTGGCGCATTTTTTTATTTGTGGATTTCTTACATAGAAATGGGCGTTTGTTTGATCATAATGGGACATCCAGTTATCAATGATACTGGGCTTGCAGCACTCACTTTATTAGTGGCAGAATCTGATCCGAAACAAAAAGAAACGCTTATTAGGCTTATTATGCATATGCTTAAGCAAGAGAAGTGATAAATAGCGACCGAGGTCGCTATTTGTTTAAAAAGTGCGGTTATTTTTTTCTATGATTTTTCGGTATTATGTAGCAGTTGCACAAAGTCCGAAAATTGACTAATTTACCGCATAAATTTTGAATGCCTTTCCGAATAAAAATCGTGAAAGGCAGCATTTCTTTAACTAAAATTATAACTTCAACCTCGCAATTTTTCACATCAAATTTCCATAAACTCAAGGCATAGCTATTCCGCTCAACCTTCATTCAGGTAGCTATTTCTTTCTATCTAGTCTATTAGCGTCTATTCGGTTCTATGCTGCCATCGAATTTCATCGTATGCAGCTTGTTCTTCAAGTCGCTTAAAGTAGTGTGATGAAATTTCGTTAGGTGCAAAGGCTTTCATACCGAGAAGCTCACCTTCGCGATGATTACCCTGCCAATAACCAACCCATTCTTTGAATGGCAGAACCCATAAACAACGTTTGAGGACATCTTCAAAAAGTTTCCCGTTAGATTCTCGGCGGTTATCTGAAAAGAATGCGGCTTGATTAGCATAGTGTAAGGCATATTTATTATCGGTTTTATGATGTGTGCCACGCATTAAGTCGCGCATTCTAGCATTAAAGGATTCTGCTAGATTGTTGTTTACACCTTTCGCACTATAAGCCTCTTTTGATGATTCACCGACCAACGGGTGTAATGAAAATCAAGACTTTTTATAAGCAGGGTTTTTCATCACACATAATATCACTGCCTGCTTTGACAAAGCGTTGATTTAATGCAAAAACAGTATCCGCATTTTTCGGTATAATCCATTGTAACAATGGTACGATTTGCTCAGATATATTACTATCATTTTGCAGCACGTTGTGTAATAGCGAATAGACAACGTTTAGTCGTTCTAAATTTAGGATATTTGCGACCTTTCTCATCGGCTTTTTGACGTTGTTTATGATTGTTTTACGAAATTACTTGGACGCAAGGTAAAAGTTGATCCACATTCCATCTTCGTGAATTTCGCCTGACAATGAACTTAAATCGCGCGTGTTTTAAATAAAGCTTCGCGAACTTTCCCACAAAGTACAAAATGCCGTTTTGTAGTTCAAATTAAGATGACGACTAACATCAATCGCACTAATACCTTTTGAGCTATTTACCATCATTAAGATGACAGCAAGAATATCGACTAAATCAACTTTATGAAAAGGCAAAGGCTGTATTTGTTGTAATCATAAAAAATGGCGTTTGCAATGTTTTACACACCAACGTTTACGAGAAGGAAGGAAATAGGCTTCGTGGCGAATACCACAATGCGGACAGCATACATCACGAACATTATTAGGGTTTCCCCAACGGTGAGTTTTTAAAAGGTGAAAAAGCATCTTCTTCTGTAAGGCGTAAAATATCTTTTTAAATTGATGTTTTTGATTTGCTTGAAGTAAATAATGTTGAGCCATTTGCGAATTTCCTGTGCTAGTACAAGGCATCCGAGATTTGCTAAACGCCAGACATAAAAACGCCCATCTGAAAAATTCAGATCGGCTCAAAAGCGTTTATGCCTCGAATACCGTTACCCACAAGGAACTTGTGGAAAGACTCATTTAAAAATGAGTGAAATTGCGATTGTTAAAACAGGAAATTTACAAGATGAAATTTTCTGTCACCCTAAACATTCGCTACACACCTGTTAATGTGTATTAATTGGTGATTGAATAAAGTTGTATTCTTTGGCTAATTGTGTAATTGACTAAGAAAACTCTTTTTGAGTATTGGTAGTCAATTTCGGTAGATTAAAAACGACTACTTCAATTATCCCTTATAGTTTCTTAATAAAGTTTATTTTTTTCAGAAGGTTGGATGGAGTCATTATTAAAAATCTATTTAATTCATCATTAATATAATCCAATGAGATTTGGACACTTTCTTCTTGTATCCCCTTTAATAAATCATCATTATTAGACTCTAACAACTCTTTTTCTGATTCTGATATATCAACATTCAAGATGCAATCAACATCCAAGTCTGCACACTAGAAGATAATGTTACCCCCAAGAACCAGAGAAAATAATTTCATCATCTTTAACTTTATGTAACACTTGCTTCTTCTCTTCGATACTACAGACTGTTTCGATATTATCAATAGCATCATTTATTCCAAGATATTTACTATTCTATTTTGTTATATAGTAAATCTTTACGTCTTATTTTGAATGACATAATTCTATACCTGTAATATTTTGATTCCTAATAAAAGGAATGGTCTTTACTATCATCCATAAATGGCAATGAGAAAGCCGATGATGATAATATTCTAACAGAATTTGTTTCTTTTATCAAGGCAATATCTTCATAATTTGATTTGTTCTTTTTGACATGTAAGAATACATCATTATTAAATGAATCTGTTCTTGAAAAAGTTATATTCTCTTATTTCTTTACTTATTTTGTGGACTTTAGCAATTTCCCTTGAGCTAAAGGGATAACTGATAAAAACTTTCCCAAAGACACTAAAAATATCAGAAAACATCTTTTTACTTTTAAGCTCTTCAAAACATTCCAAAAATGCCTTCTAAATAATAATCATCATCAATATTTAAAAATTCTTTGTAATTCTTTTTAAAGATAATTTTTGAATTATCCAATTCAATTTTGTAACCGTTCTGAAATTTCTACCAATACATCAGCATAGCATAGGTCCAGCTTTATCAAAAGAAAATTTATTCTTTAATGATGAAAGTAAAAAGGTACTCATAATATTCCCCTTATGAATATTGATAATTAGCTTGCTCATGTTTTTGATCTCTACAAATTGCCTGATCTTGAGTTGTCATACATTGAGTTGTTTTATGAATAAAATGAGTAATGCACATTAACTCTTCTTCATTAACCTTTTCATTCAAAAATATGCTCTAAGCTGAATAAGCTCTTTCTCATATCCCTTTTCTATCTTTAAAATCCTTCCAAGTTTCTCCGTTTGAGGTAATTGACTTTTGACTGCATAAAGGTTCTATCTCATCATTAATTTCTCTATCAAATCGAAGATTTCTTGCATCAACATACCTTTTGATTCTTGCTAATAAAAGGAAGGCTTCAAAGCCTAATATATCTGTAATAGCCTCTATATCATTACATTCATTAAGGTCTTTATACGCTTGTTGCATTAGGATAGATTTGGACATTGCTCCTTTGTAAAACTCTTTTATATAAAATTGATAGGAATAATGTTTGCCGCGATCTTTAACAGAATTGATGGAATAAAAATAACGTTTAGATAATAGTATAAAAACTTTGTGTCAATAATTAACTCAGGACACTCTTATACTACACAAAACACAGCTCTAGTGTAGATGTACTTATAATCACAGTAAAATGCTACTTATTTGAATCTAATTTTGATTTTGTTTCCCCCGGGAGTTGCTCTGTCATACTGAAACAATTTTTGAATAAAATTTTCCAAAAACCGTTTGACTGAGAAACCGGTTTTGCAGATACTGCAAATTCTGAGTAGACAATGCAGGGTTTAGATTTGCCTGTAATATGAAGACTATAGGGAGGATAGTTTGCATTGTAAAGTGATGCTGAACAGATTGGACCGCGATTTTTCTCGCTGTACCTGCGTTAAGTCTCAAAGCATTGTGCTTTTACCATCACACGATAGTTCGGACGTAGCACTCTTTGGCATCTTGGTCGTTACCTTTACATTCTTTCACCTGATTATCTTTACTGCTAGCACAGCTGGTTTATTCTTTATCTTGAGCAATTGCAGAAATAGCAAGGTTAATTTTTCGTTGGGTTGAATTATCACATGATTGATAACTTTCCAATAACTCTTTTCTAGTTTGGTTGAATCAATTATTTCGGTATTGTTGTAGAACATCTCACCATTACCACTCATGAGCCAATTCAAATTAATACCTAATTGTAGATATGTAGTTTAGCTAAGGATTCTGCACTGGGTTCACGATTAGTTAAAAATGTAATTTTGCAGAGTTCGATAAGGTATATCAGCTTGCTCAAAAAAGGTTTTAGATTAAAACCTTTCACTTCCATCACTTGTTTTAGTCTTTCACTTGTATTCATTTGTGTATCCCTATATTGACTGTATTTATTTGTGTATATTTATATACATAAATAGGATAATTATACATCTTTAGGTATATTCTAACAAATTATAATTTTAAAGGCTTTAGATTCTATAATGGCTCAACACTTTCTTCCTATCAAAGCAAGCTCGACGCTTTCTTCTACGAGATAGCACAACTCTCGGAAGAAGAAGCGTATGATTTGCTTTGTGAATTAAGATAGGGGTGGCAAAGAGTTTATATGACTTGTCCTAAATGTGGGAGTACAACACAAGCCTTATTATATTTCTACACGTAAACAATGGCGTTGCAAACATTGCAATCACACTTTTAGTGTCACTTCTGGCACCATTTTTGCTAATCGCAAGAACCGATTAAGGTTTATCTCATGCTTTTAATGGAATGGGTAAATGCCGTCAAAGGCTTATCATCCTTCAATTAGCACGTAATAGCAAAACTTAATCCTCGCACGGCATTTGTTTCATCACATAAATTCCGCAAGGCATTGTTAGAAAGTCGTGATAGAAACCCCTTTCAGGCGTAGTGGATGTGGATGGTACTTATATGTTTCATCCTGCACCACGTAAAGCAAATAAGAAATCTGACCGCACTTGACTATCGCTTAAAAGGAAAATCAGAATCTGATAAACGTTGTGTAATGGTTGCTCGTGAGCATTATTCGCCAGAAGAAAAAGCCAGTAATGCGCTGCATTGTGGGGCAAAAACGCTCTCACGTTTTTGTGGCACATACAGAATCGCAATCAGTAGTGAAAAGTTTGCTGAAAAGATTCATTAAACCTAATACACAAATCAATACCGATGAAAGCACGGCTTATGATGTATTGTTGCCTTACTATAACTTGGGAACTGTAAACCATAAAGAGAAGAATATCGTAGTGACTTAGGTGTAACAAACAATCAGGCAGAAAGTTTGTTCAGTCGCTGTCAAACATATGTATTACGGACAGAGTTCACCGTATCAGTAGCGAATACTTACTCAGCTATGCGATAGAAATTGCTACCGTGAGGACAATCGCCGTACCTCAAATAAAGCGCAGTTTATTGATGCTATTAAGCCGATGTTTGAAAACCACCAACGATAACAATGAATGGTGCGGTTATTGGCAACGAAAAATTATCCATCAAGAAGTGATTTGGCAGTAGATATATGGCATATAACCCTAGATAAGAAGCTCAAAGAATTTGAGTTTGAACGCGTAAACAGGTATTACATCATCTAGCCTTACTTGATGCCGACATTGCCACATTAAAACGTGCTGTTGAGCTTACTCAACAGGAAAGTGATGTAGCCTTTATAATACGGACAACTTTCAGTATCGTTCCAAAATATAAGCTCTTTAAAGGAAAATTCGTAAATACATCGTGCAAAATGATGCGAGAAGCACCCAATCAAAGGCGCTTTTTACAATTGCCGAGCTTACGCAGCGCATTTTGATATTGAACAAAATCCTGATACACCATCTGAAAAAGCATCTTGATTCCGTTCGTAAAACAACTGAATGAATTTTTATAAAAGAGAATGGATTAATAGAGTTCAAATCAGCTGAAATGAGGTTCACTGGCAATGGAAACAAAAATAGCGGTATTTTTACCGCTACTTATCCATTTCTACTCAAGAGGTTTTAATCGCCATTCAGAACGCCTGAAAAATCTTCGCTTTAGTGTCCGTTTATGTAATTCAACTTCTTTCCGTTCAATAATTTCCTTTCTTATACAGTTCTTTCAATACCCGAGCAACAGCTAATTTATGTTCTATTTGGGGTAGAGGATAATTTTTGCCAGTGTCTAATTCCACGCCGCCTCTGTAATAAAGTATAATGTTTTCCAACTATCACTTTGCTTTAATACTCTTTACAACCAACAATTGAAGATTTTGCTAAAACAATCGAGGGTTTTATTAGCTTTGAAACATTGAATTGTGTTTGGTTGCCTTAAATCGAAATTGGGTTCAATGTATATCAGGTATTCTCAAAACAAAGTATTTTTATCCTCTAAATCTGATTTCTGTTGTTTTAATTGATCAAGTTGATGTTCAAGAATTGCTTTTTCTTTATAGCTACTTTCAGATTAATTTGGTAAGTTGAGAAATAAGGTGGGATTTCGCCATAATAAAAATCTCCATTGAGTTAAACTTTCAATGGAGATTTTTAGTATTTTTCAAGCGGTTAGGGTCTTTGTGCAACTGCTACATAATACCGTGATTTTTAATTTTCTCTAATAACTCGGCGACCACTTTCGGAACGCCCTCGCCCGCTTTTCTTTGATTGCAATCACTTTCTTACGGACAAACCCTGTATTGGGATTTGGATCGATCAAATAGATAAGTGAACCATATGGAGCGAGATTTTACCAATCCATTAGCTGGATAAACCTGTAATGAAGTGCCAATAACAATCACAATATCTGCCTTTTTCACTAACTTTTCTGCTTTTAGGAAACATGGGTACATTTTCCCAAAAAGACTATATATGGACGCATTGGATGACCGTGATTATCCTTATCCTCTAATAGTTGATCACCCAGACATGGAACAATGTAATCGGTATTAAAACTGCTGCGAGCTTTATTCAATTCACCATGTAAAATGGGTACGTTAGTACTTCCTGCTCGCTCATGTAAATCATCCACGTTTTGAGTGATTATATGAACTTCATAAACGCTGCCCAATTCAACCAAAGCCAAGTGTGTTGCATTAGGCTCTGCAGCTTGAGCATTACGACGTCGTTCATTATAAAATGCCAATACTTTTTGCTCGGTTTTTCTTTAAAGGCTTCAGGCGTGCAAACTTCTTCCACTTTATGCCCAGCCCACAAGCCATCTTCCGCTCTAAAAAGTAGGAATACCACTTTCAGCACTAATTCCTGCCCCAGTTAATACCACGCAAATGGTTTTTCTTTTCAAAGTCATTTTCACGCTCCTTTTTGTCGTAAAAATTTCATCAACCTGTCTATATCTCTCGCCATCATGCCAAAAATATTCCCTGCTTTTATAAAGTGGTTGATAAGTATAGCTTTCAATATGCAAGGAAATGGCTTATCTGAAAAGGCGTTGGAAATATTGTTTTAGCTGTGATTTTGAGCGTATTAACACGTCATATTCGGCTTGAATATGGGCACACATTGCTTCAATACGCATTTTAAATTCATCACTGAGATAAGGGGCTGATAATTAAATAGACTGTTTTTCTGTTCGGTTGCTGTTTTCATCCGTATAAACACATGACAAATTAAACACTTGCCATTTATAGCGATCTGCAAAAGCACCAATGATTCGGCTTTGATCTTCATTTTCAACTTGTACGAGAGCGGCTGGCTTTTTTCAAGCAATCTTGCAAAATATCACTAGACGTAAAAGTCCGCAATCTAAGTAAGATAGTACACAGTTCCAGTTAGCAAATTGTTCAGTACCAAAATGTAAGTGTTTACCTTCAATTTATCCGCGCCATTTTTAGTGCGATCATCAATTAAATAATCGCCTTGGTTTAAGTTTTTATGGTGAGATAAAATTAACCGCTTGTATAATGCTGAGCCTTTTTCTTCGCCGAAATAATGCTGGATCCATTTTACTTTATCGCTCCAAGCGGATGGATTATGCCAAGGGGCGGTAGAAAGTGCGTAAATATGATATTTCTTCATCAATTTATGGACGGCAGAAATCGCATTTGGCATGGGTTCCCATTAAGCTGAAAAATACCCTCAACCTCATCATATCGACCTTCATACTCTTGCTTGGTTTTCTCATCTAATTTTTGCAATACCAGACGGAAAATCAACTATCACATTATCCATATCAATATAAACAATTTTCTTCATTTTAATGCCCTCTATGTTGATGGCTTAATGATAAAAGATGAAGCGACAATTCATGTCGTTAGGTATTTTTGTCTAAATAAGTGCGGTCAATTTCTTGGTAATCTTCACCAAAATGGGCAATCCACCACTCCAGCATGGCGCTCTCAATCACGGTCGCGGAAATTTCATATTCAGAGCCACAATCTTTTACCGTTTGATCGGTTGATAATGGTGTTTCTGTCAAAAAATCCACCAGTTTCTTTATCAATGCGGAAAGATTAGGCGAATTTTCTTACCCGAACTAAAAGCCAAATTTTTGGCTTTCAACATAAAGCTTTTGTAGATCAAATTTCGGGCGTTCAAATTGCATTGTGCTGACATTCACTTCAAGTAAACGATGCAAGGCTAAATGTAAAAATATCGCCATGTTCATATTCTGCCACCACATAACTGCTAGGACCTTGCTGAACAAAGGGCTAGAGGCTTAACGTTAGCACTATATGTTTCCATGCCATGAATGCTACGATAATGAACTTTTTAAAAAGCGGTTTGATAAAGTGCAGTACTAATTTACTTAAAATTTCAGGATCAATTTTTGCTACGCAACAATGGTTGGCTGGTTGGTGCAATAGCCACTTTATTGAGCCATTCTGAAGCGCCTTTTATGTGGTTCCATAAGCAAGATTGTATGTCTGCTTGTTTAAAGAACCTCCATCGATTGCATAATATTGGCCGGTAAAATGCCTGCTAAATATTGCTTTGCTAGCATCAACACTAACGATTGCTGTTCGTTTAAAATCGGCATATCTAAGCCTTTTAGCATTGGGTTTCCAGCGATAGCTATAGGGCTTATCACTCACGATTACAATCAATTTCAAATTGCTCACATAACGCATTCAATGCACGCTGAATACTACGCACATCTCGCTCAATGCCTAATGCGAGCAATTTCTCTCGCAGTTCTAATGAGCTAATGGAATAGTTTTTCGGAATTAAACGTAATAGTTCAGAGGTGGAATTTTAGGGAAGATGATTCGGACATTTTAATCTTCAAGAAGAATTAGCATGGTCATTATTCTAGCAAAATGCAGACATACTCAACAAATCTGCAAATTATTTTGTGAAACTATGACCCTTGTAAGGCATTTCTGCTTTGAAAATACACCGTAATAGTTAATTTAATTATTTAAGGAAAGCATCATGTCTGTTTTAGCTCGCTATCACTCCTATGAATCTTGCGGAACCGTAGATGTCTCAGTATTCGCTTTATCCTCTCTTTTACAAGGTGTTTTAATGCGTTGTAAGTATTGTCGCAACACACCAGGATTTAGATGGTGGCAAAGAAATTAGCGTAGAAGATCTGATGAAAGAAGTGATCACTTATAAACACTTCATGAAAGCAACCGGCGGTGGCGTTACTGCTTTCAGTGGTGAAGCCGATTACAAATGGAATTCGTACGCGACTGGTTTTAGAGCCTGTAAAGGAAGGCATTGATACCTGTTTTAGATACCAATGGCTGTTTGTCCATTACATGACCCTGTGGTTGATGAAATGCTAGAAGTGACCGATTTAGTGATGTTGGTTTAAAACAACTCAACGATGAAATCCATCAAGACTTGGTTGGAGTTTCTAACAAACGACGCTAGATTTTGCACGTTATTTAAAAAACTCAATAAGCGTACTTGATTCGCTATGTTGTGATGCCCGGTTATACCGATGATGACGATTCTGCTCATCGACTGAGGTAAATTTATCGAAGGATGCAAAACATTGAGAAAGTCGAATTGCTTCCTACCACCGTTTTAGGCGCGCATAGATGGAAAACGCTTGGCTACGACTATGAGTTAGAAGGCGTGTTACCACCGCCAAAAAGAAACCTTAGAACGAATTAAAGGCATTATTGAAAGCTACGGACACGTAGTAAAATATTAAAAATATTAAGAAAACAAGCGGTCGGATTCAGTTCTTTTTACAAAAAGAAGATCTGACCGCTTGCGTTTTTCTTGAACTCCCTGCCATTTAGCCTCATATTGTGAAAGTTTTGCAACCTTATCGCATGATAAAAGGATGAATTTTATATGTCTAATCCACTTTTAAATTACACTGGCTTACCTGCCTTTTCAAAATCAAACCTGGAAACATATCAAACCAGCCGTAGAAGCCGTCATTCAAACTTGCCGCGAGACGATTGAAGCGGTTTCCAAAATTGAAAATCCAACTTGGGAAAAATTTCTACTTACCACAAGCCGCTGCTGGCGATCAATTTAACCGTGCATGGTCACCCGTTGGGCATTTCAAATGCGGTGAAAAACTCGCCTGAATTGCGTGAAGCTTATCAAGCTTGCTTACCGTTATTATCAGAATACAGCACTTGGGCAGGACAACATAAAGGGCTGCATGAAGTGCTATTTAAACTTAAAAACAGCCCAGCTTTTGAAGTTACTTCTTAGCTCAGCGATTGAAAAACAGCCTGCGTGATTTCGAGCTTTGGGATTTCTCTGCCTGAAGATAAACAAAAACGCTACGGCGAAATTTCTGCCCGTCTTTCTGAATTAAGTTCTGATTTTAGTAATAATGTCTTAGACGCAACAATGGGTTGGGATATTGTAATTACAGATGAATCACAAATTAAAAGGTTTACCGGAATCGGCACTTGAAGCCGCAAAACTTTCTGCTGAAAGCAAAGGGAAAAAGGCTATCGCTTTACCTGAATTCCCAAGTTATTACCCTGTCTTAACCTATTGCGAAAACCCGCGAATTGCGTGAAATGATGTATAAAGAATATGCGACTCGCGCATCGAGATCAAGGCAGCAATGCGGGCAAATGGGATAACTCAGCCAACATTGATGAAAAACTAAAAACTCCGCCGTGAATTACGCACAATTACTCGGTTTTGCCACCTATGCGGACTATTCTCTGGCAACCAAAATGGCTGAAAATCCACAACAAGTGGTCGAATTTTTAGAAGATCTTTGCAAATCGCGCGAAGAAACAAGCTAAAGAAGAACTTTGTGCCTAAAAGCCTTTTGCAAAATCACGCTTGTTCAGAACAGCTAGAACCTTGGGATATTGCTTATTACAGCGAAAAACAAAACAAGCGCTTTATGCGATTAACGATGAAGAACTTCGCCCATATTTTCCCAGAAGATCGCGTACTTTCTGGCTTATTTGAGCTGATGAAACGCATTTTTGGTTTACGCATTGAAGAAAAATTTGGCATCGATACATGGCATAAAGATGTACGCTTTTTCCAAATCTACGATGAACAAGGTGAAGAACGCGGTGCATTCTATTTGGATTTATATGCACGCGAAAATAAACGTGGTGGTGCGTGGATGGACGATTGCATCAACCAAAAACGCTTTGCTGATGGCAGCTTACAAAAAACCTGTTGCTTGCTCAACCTGTAATTTCAACAAACCTATTGGCAATAAACCAGCGCTAGTTTACGCATGATGAAGTTACTACCCTTTTCCACGAATTCGGTTTCATGGCATCCACCATATGCTGACTCAAATTGAAGTGGGCGATGTCGCAGGCATTAATGGTGTACCTCGGATGCAGTGGAATTGCCAAGCCAATTCTAGAAAACTGGTGTTGGGAAGAAGAAGCGCTAGCATTCATTTTCAGGTCATTAGTGAAACAGGCGAACCTCATACCAAAAGAGAAATTAACTCAACTGCTCAAAGCGCAAAAACTTCCAAGCAGCCATGTTTGTGGTGCGTCAATTAGAATTTAGTTGTTTTGATTTCCGCTTACATTTAGCTGAACCACGTGAAGGCTTAGTGCTGAACACACTAAAAAGCGGTCAAGCTGAGTTGCTATTGTGAAAAACGCCTGAATGGGTACGCACACCGCATAGCTTTAGCCATATTTTGCAGGCGGTTATGCTGCAGGCTATTACAGCTATTTATGGGCAGAGGTGTTATCAGCAGATGCCTTCTCAAAATTTGAAGAAGACGGTATTTTCAACCGCGAGGCTGGGCAAAGTTTCCTCGATAACATTCTTACTCGTGGTGGTAGCGAAGAGCATGGTGTTATTTTGAACGCTTCCGTGGGCGTAAGCCAACGTTAGATGCACTATTGCGCCGCTAAAGGTATCGCCTAAGCATCATCAAGCGGTCATTTTGCATTTGCAAATTCGACCGCTTGTCTTTTTCTTTGATAAACAAATCGCTATAATCTTTCCCATTCCATTTGCAACGAAAATAGACATGTCTTTAGATTTATCGGATATTCGCGCACCAGATCAGCCAGCTTGATCGCAATCTTCTACAAAATTGCTTGCTGAACGCCATCGCCTTGCTTTTGATGTGGTGCGCAGTAAAGAAATCACACAAAAACCGCTACGCGATATTGAGCGAGAAAAAGAGCTACTCAAGCGTTAGTCAACCATGCAGAATCGAAAAATTATCAACCCGATCCGCAATATGTGACACAAATTTTTCCAACGTATTATTGAAGATTCCGTGCTCACGCAACAAAACTATTTGCAAGATAAGCTCAATGCGCAATCTGATGAAAATGCCTCTATTGCTTTTTAGGCATGCGTGGCTCTTATTCAAAACATGGCTTCACGTCAATTTGCAGATTCCAAGCTAACCTTGTCGAATTAGTTGCAATACCTTCGCTGAAGTGTTTGAAAGTCTCACAAGACGCAGAAGCAAAATTTGGTGTGCTGCCGTTAGAAAATACTACCTCAGGTTCCATCAATGAAGTTTACGATTTATTACAGCACTGAGATTTGGCTGTGGTTGGTGAATTAGCCTCTATCCATCAAGCATTGCTTATTAACCAATGGGAATGTTGATCTCAGTCAAATTGCACACTATCTACACCCATTCTCAACCAGCACAACAATGCAGCCAATTCTTAGCACAACTGAATCGCGTACATATCAAGTACTATGAAAGCAGCTCACACGCTATGCAAATGGTGGCCAGAATGAACAAACCCAAACGTGGCGGCGATTGGAAATGAAGATGGTGGCAAACTCATGTAGTTCAGCAATATTCAATCAGATATTGCCAGCCAACCCAATAACCTAACCCGTTTTATTGTGGTCGCAAAAGAAGCGGTAAGTATCTCCCTCAGGTACAAACTAAACACTACTGCTGATGACTACCTCACAACAAGCTGGGGCATTAGTGGATGCGTTAATGGTATTCAAAACGCATGATATTCCGAATGATGAAGCTAGAATCTCGCCCTGTTTATGGTAAACCTTGGGAAGAGATGTTTTTATGTGGAATTAGAAGCGAATATCCATGCCAGACAATATCCAACAAGCACTTAAAGAACTTGAAAGCGTAACCAGTTATTTCAGAAATTCTAGGTTGTTATCCAAGCGATTATTCAACCAGTTAGAACTCTAATTTTCAAGCGAGCTTTAGGCTCGCTTTTTCATAGGACATTCCTTTCTACTTATTATTGATAATCACGATTCATTTTACGTTTAACTTGGTCGATCTCGCTCGAAAGCTCAGAAGTGGTAGAAAATGAAAATTGTCTCATCTGATGCACTTTGATCGAGATGAAGTGGAAACAATTCAGCCATATCCTTATTTCTTGCCGGGCCCTGGTGTCCCACGCGCTTATCCAAAAACGTTTGAAATAGCTTGAACGATATGCAAACCATAAACCTATTCTTTGGGATTTGCCTTGGACACCAAACACTTTGCAGCGAATTTTTGGGCACGCGCATACAATTTCTGCAGCTAAGTGTTCGGTCATGCGGAGTATCAACGCCTGTGCAGCAAATTCTTGATAACCCATTATTTGAAGGGCTACCCTGAACATTTCTTAGTTGGGCTTTATCACTCTTGGGCAATTTCATGCAAGACTCCTTATACACCGCTTGTTGCGACTACATTATTATGCGATCAAAACGTCCTCATGGCATTTAAACCTCAATCTCTGCCTCATCTGCGGCGTACAATTCCATCCTGAATCTAACAGAATATGGTGAGCAAATGCTGAGAGTGGTTAGCCATAGAAAAAGCTAACTAGAAAAATAAAAACCTTGCATCAAACAAGGTGCTCATTTCATAAAGAAAGGATTATGTACTTTTTCGACCACCAATAGTCGTAAGGTGGGCCATATGGCCGAACGATCAATAAAAATCATCAGGTAAAATCAAATAACTTGGTTCGCACAGTAGCTAAAAGTTGCTCTGAGTTGCATATATATAAATCCGTACGCCCAATCGCTGTCTTTGAATAAACACATCGCCAGTAAAGGCAATTTTTATTTTCCATACTCTGATAATAGCCACTATGCCTGGCATGCCCAGGTATAGTGACGACGGGTGATAAGTTAAATTCAACCTGAACACTGCCCTTCTTTCTAACCAATGATCTGGCAAAAAGGCGGGAACAGGAGGAATTTCCAAACATTTCGCACATTTGAGGCAATTGCTCAAATAAAGGCTTACTCAGCCAGATGTGAGCCATGAGACTACCACCGAAATGTTGACGCAAGGAAAGCCCTCAACTGCCGCACAATGTGATCAAGATGAGCATGGTAATACGTGTAATTTTGCTACCTTAAGCCCTTCTTGTTCTGCTGCTGATGCGAATGATCTGCCCTCATCCCCTGCATCCAATAATAGCGCATGGCCTTTTGACATCGATCACCGTACAATTTTGCTGAAATGGGCTGACAGGAAATAATTTGTAAATTAAACATAGAAATTTTTGACCGCTTACACGCCAACCCAAGTTCTTACAGGGCCGGTGTCCACGTGAACGAAATTGCTTCTTGGATAATACCCAACGCCACCGTTATTCCAGACTAAGTGCTGCGTCTCTCACTTTCGCTTTCACTGGCACGCCTGAAACTTGGAAAAATCGGACTGCTTGACCACGAATATGGAAGCTATTGCTCGCTACACCGCGATGGTTACGACGTGCATTGCTGCAGTGGTTTTCAGCTGAGCGGTATCCGCTTAACACTAAAAATTTCTGCATTACGAAAACCCTAAACGATGACCTTTGAAGTTGGTTTAATTTAACAAAAAGATTTGGGTCAATGGTTTTTCACTCTGATTGCGTGTGTCGATCCGCGCATTAAATAATTCAAAGCATTCGGATCTTTCGGGCCTCAAACGTCCACCCTGAAGAAATTGACAGCGTGTTGTTCACCAGTATTGATATTATGAAAACGTAATGCTAAAGGAGTTGATGTGAGATCGGCTTGCCATCACTTTACTAGGGCAGTGTATGAAGCGCCTAATGCTAACCCGCCTGGTGATAACCATTTACGGCGTTGTAAATTAATTTGATTCATTTTTAATTTCCTCAATGTAACTTGAGTGTATAGCGTTTATTACGCTAGAGATTTAATCAATCTATACTAGACTAGGTCGATTATAAAATAAAAGTACCGAGAAACGAGCCCGTTTCTCAGATTTTCTCATGCCGACTTAAATCACATTTTTCTACTTTGTTCCCAACTAATTGCCGTTTTCGAGATGTTGGTATCTAATTTATAAATATCCGGTAAGCTGCAATACGGTTCCTCGCCTTTCCACCCATGAGGTCACATAATAAGAGATAAACTGCGTCTGAACGAATTTGTGCCGAAGTGGTGCCTGCTAACGACCTGACCTTTCTTATCAACTGACCAACCAGCTGCTTTTCCAGCCAAGATTGTCGCTACGGCTTATCCGCTTGTTCTACACGAACACAGCCAGAACTTAATGCATCGATCTGGCACGACCGAATAGCCCACGATTTGGCGTATCGTGCAGATAAATCGCATTTGAATCCAGGCATATTGAACTTAGTAACGACCTCATGCACCATCATCACCCGCTTTTTGGCGGATACGATAAAGGTACGCTTTTTGCATTAATATACTGAGACCAATTCACGCTGCGTGATTCACTTCTTATTTCCGCACCCATCGAAAATCGTAGTTTAAGCTATCCGCGACTGGGATTGCGCGCTAATTTTGGCACAATGTCTTTGGTTACAAAATGGTTGTTGTGTACATCCCGTGGGTTAACAGCCACATTACTCAGTTTACTATACATCACCGGTGTTGCCGGCAGCGATCATCGCGTCCAACGATGCTGAGATTGCAGCGCTTCAAATTACCATCACGGAAATAGAAAGCTGATAGCTTGGAATGTTCTACAAAATTCCGTTATTAAAACTTGGAATAATGCGTAAACGTTGAGCATTTTAATGCTAACTTATAAAATGAGCTAGATGCCGTCGAGTTACTTGCGCCAGCATTTGCAGCCCTGTCCTTTAACTAGCTTTGGCCGATTTCGGGTGCTACACTCACGTTTGGCGACATAGCAACAAACGCTGAACAGCGTTTCTTGATAGATATGATTTTTCGGTACTAAATTAGCGACAAATTGCGCTGAGTTACCTACTGCGCTCATCCAAGCTGCAATGTGTTCAGCGCTTGGTGCTTTTTGTATTATATGAACCTAAAGTGTAGCAACCAGCTGTTTGCGTATTTGATATACACATGTTGCAATAAAGATAATCTAAGAAACTATCTGTGTAACAACATATCACGCGCTAAACCTTCTGTTGACTTAAAATTTGTTGCAATGCTTTTGCTGATTTTGCAGAAACACCACGCACGTAATGCAGCATACTTTTAAGAACTGGCGAGTTGCTGTTTTATCTTCCCACATTGGTTGGAAATCGTTATCTAGATAAACTCGCAGTTGCATTCCGTTAACAACAAGCTATTAGCACCTACTGTTTCTCTGACTTTGGTTTCTGCTTCAGCTAATTTTCTTGCTTGTTCTTGGCGTAATTGTTCTTGCTCATAGGCATAATCAGCACGCTTTGAAAGTTCTGCCGCGCGGGCTTGTTGTGCTTCAAAACTTAATTGAGGTGAAAACAGTATCTCCGGCACTTACCGCCGTTACCGCAGAGAGGTTGCCACATTAGTTGTTTCAGCCACTGCGATGGTAGAAAACATCATCAGCGGGTAATAGTTTAAATTTCTTCATAAATAATCAATTTTGCATCTTCTATAGACATGACCGCTTAGCTAAGCCATCGCTAAGCGGCAAGTTCGGATTATAACAATTTTGTTATTTTGTATCAATTTCAACCAATCGACCATCATTTGCTCAGCTCTTTCAAGAGAGAAATCTGGGCCTATAGTCTTTCGTGTCACATCAATATGTTTTAATCAATTTTTGCCTTCACGTTTAAAACGTTCATTGATATTTTTCAAGCGACGAGCATCATCTTCCGCTTCTCTTTTGGCGTTCAGCTAAATTTAAAGAGGTAAACTTACGATTATCTCGCTCTCTAGCAATCTCAATTCTTTATTTAATACGATAAATTCTGGAGATTGCTCAATCTGTGCTTCATGTTTGTCAGTCAATTGTGAAACAACATCACGAGCATGACCCGCTTCCAGCATATTTTGCTGCTGAATTTTATCCCAAAGGTAACGCATTATCTTCGAAACTTTCGCCTGTCAGCATTAATCACTTCTGGAATTTAATATCCGCATCCACCCCTTTTTAACTGGGTCTACTTCCACCGTTAATTCGGTAGAATTTTTGGATCGTGTATTGAATATAACCCAATGGCTCTTTATACTAAATCATAAATAAGCTTTAATGAGCGACTTTGCTGTACGGTACCTTTACCAAAAGTTGTCTGTCCAACGATAATCGCATCGATTATAATCTTGTAATGCTGCCGCAAAGATTTCTGAAGCTGAGGCACCATGGCGGTTAATCATTACCATCATTTTGCCGTCATATAACGATGTATCTGCATCAGATCTTCATGCACTTTAATCCGGTCGAAAGCATCACGGACTTGTACCACTGGACCTTCTTTAATGAATAATCCAGTAGTTCAATAACTTCAGTTAATGAACCACCGCCATTTTCACGTAAATCAATAATCAAGTCGCTTCTGCTCCCTCTTCATTTCGCTTAACAATTTACGCACATCTTCTGTTAAACCAATGTAGAGTAGGAATTTTAATTACCGCAATATTTTTACCGTCGATTTTATCTACCGTCAGTTTGGCAGCACTATCTTCAATACGCACTTTATCGCGGACTAAAGTAATAATTTTTGGTTTTCCACTTTTTCTGGTTCAATTTCTGGGCGAACTTTTGAACCTCCCTTTAATTTTATCGACCACATCATCTAAACGCCAACCGATAACATCCTCGATTGGTCCACTTTCACCTTGTCCAACACCAACGATTTTTTATCATTTACCGCAATACGTTTGCTTCGTGCTGCAGGCGCACCAGGTACGAGTGATTTAATTGTCGTGACATCATCTTCCATTGAAAGCGTTGCCCCAACTTCGCTAAAGAAAGGTTCATACTTTCTGGAAAGCCTTCGCTGAACGAGGCGACAAGAAGTTAGTATGTGGATCAATCTCTAGCGCAAATGAATTTAAATAGTTTTGTAAAATATCGTCTGCTTTCGTTTGAGTTAATCGTTTGATTGCTAGGGTTATAAATGTTTGGCTAAAGTCTTTTTAATTTTCGGCCATTTTTATCTTTAAGATGTAAATTGATACTTTCATATTTCACGCGCGCTTCCCATAATTTATCCGCTTCTTCTACGGTTTTGGGAATGGCGATTTTTCACGATCATTTTCAATTTCATCATTACCTTTTAAAATCAGGCTCATTATCTAATAGAGACAAAGCAAATTTATAACGCTCATAACGGCGTTTTAAAAGTGAACTCATAAATTGCAAATGCAGCATCTAACTGACCTTCATACAGTTGGTCATCTCAAAACGAAGCATATTTCTCTCGCAATTCGTCTATATCTGACTGTAAAACGTCATATGCATACTATCAAGCATATTGATATAGCGATCAAAAATCTTACCCACAAATTCATCATCTAATTTAAATTTGTGGTAATGCGATTAATGATGAGCGAGCTGTACACGTTTAGTCGAAATTTTGTGTTGTTCGCTCGGTTTAGGTAAAACAATTTCATTTTTGTTGAATTTGCGGTTCAATCGCAAATACTTGACTGGTAAATAATCCAATCAACCATACTGTCGCTGAATCGGCTAAATTTATTCACTTTCATTAGCATTTCTCTCACAATTAAAAACTCTACTTTTTAAAAGCAGTTAGGAGGCTCGGCCTCAAATATTCTTTTGCAGAAAAGAACAATCATAAGCGGTCAGTTTGCAAAAACCTTTACAAAATCGACCGCTTGATTGCATTAATCGACCAAATCGGTGGCTAATGCTGCAAGGCTTTCTGCAGAAGCTTTTCCATTATTTTGTGCGTTTTTGTGGTTTTTCACTTTATTGAATGGGCGTTTTTAGCTTGTTCACCCGCTTTCTTTTTAAATGATTCTTTACGCTGTGCTTTTACGTTGTTCTGCTTTACGTGCGTTAGAGCTTCTTTCGCTTGCGCTAAACTTTGTGCTGCGTGTTCTGCTTGATTGAGCATCGACTCACACCAGCTTCTTCACCTTGTAAGCCAACACGTACTGCATTTTCTTGACAGTGCAGTCAAATAGCGCCAGCTCATCACGTATAAGCACGTAATACTTGACGAAGTTGTGTTTTTACTCACTGTTTCATCATCAGCAAGTGCTTCTGGCTAAATCTTGGAATAAACCTACTTTTTAATGGCTTAGCTTCACCTTCTAAACTAAAGCAGAGTGGGAATTTTTTTGTGCTAAATAGGCATAACTCTTTTTGGTTGGAGGGTTAACTTTATTGGTTGCACCTGCAGCCGGTTGGTTTTCTGATGGCTGTTGTGATACTTGGGTTTCTAATTCTTGTTCTGACATAATTTTTCCATTTTGGTGTAAAAATTTGGTTTTGCTAAAACGCCCTAAAACGGGCTTAATTAAAAGTCTCTACTATATTTTTTATTTGATTAGGAGAGTCTCATCATTTTCACGCTATTGGGGCAGAAGTTTCGTTAAAAAGTTCCCCAATCGTCAAAACTGACCAAAAGCAAAAATATTGATTGCTTTAGTAGGGGATAAATGGTCTAATCAACAAGCTTTTCGTTGCGTTAATGTGTTCTCTTTTTCATCTCTATTTTCCAGAGCGTTCTGAGTAGTTCCATCCGCTCTCGTTGAGCATATTGATTATTTTTAAAAAGGAAAATGTTATGTCTAAACAAACTGGTACAGTAAAATGGTTTAACGCAACCAAAAGGCTTTTGGTTTTATCGCACCAGATCAAGGTGGCGAAGATGTGTTTGTTCACTTCTCGCAATCGAAAACAACGGCGGTTACCGTACCTTAGAAGAAGGCGCGAAAAGTAGAATTTGAGTTCAAGCTTCAGATCGCGGTGCTTCTGCAGCAAATATCGAAAAATCTAATTTTTCTGAATTTTTAAAAAACCTTGTTTTAACAAGGTTTTTAATTATCTAATCAGTGTTAATAAACTTTGAAAAACTTAACAGAAGAAATATCTTTTTATCAAATTGAGTTTTCCCACCTTTTCCCATTTCGAGTCTCTAAGTTTTCTTTAGCGATTAAGAAAATATTATTTCCAGAAGGCTTCAAATAATACCTTTCAAGATTTCAGCCTGTCCGTTTCCATATTCCAAATCTATGATAAACATGTCATTTTCTTACATCTATGCTAGGAAAAACTTCATCTAACTCATCAAATAATTTCATGTAGAATAAATATACTCACTATTTTTCTTAAAAAGACATCATATCTTTTCTGCATACAAATCTCACCAGATTGGTCTAAATAAGAAATGAGAAACATCTCAGCGTCATTTAAACTTATTGTTTTATCTAGCAAAATATTTTTTATTTTGATAGTATTTGTGCAAGTGCAACCTGTTCTTGAGTGCAGGTTAAATACTTCAATTGCTTTTTTGCATAAGCATTATTTAGCAATACCAAACATGAAAGCGTCATTATATTTTTCATAGCGTTTCTTATCAGTGAACAGAAAAGCTAGAAAAGGGTAAAACATACCATTAATGTTTTTACCCTTTGATGTTTTCGCCTAAATTATAATAAAGCTTTTTCTATCAAATAAATCACGAGCTAAATTATCTCAAGCCTTTTTAATCGTTCTAGCCCTCTGCGCATTAAGGTTTGGCGTTGATTATCATAGCGAGGAAAGTTTAATTAAAGGTTCAATTAAACGTCGCAGCAACTTGCGGGTTGCTTTCATTCAATTTAATCAAGACTTCTACTAAAAAGCGATAACCAGAGCCATCTACAGCATGGAAAGCTTTCGGGTTTTGACTTGCAAAAAGCACCAACAAGCGCTCTAACACGATTCGGGTTATTAAAAATTAAAGCTTGGATGAGGCCATTAATTTCAACTATCGCTAAAACGTCATCATCCGGTCTTGTTGCTTGCAATGCAAAACCATTTATCCATAACTAAACCGTCATGACTCATTGTGCTTCAAAGTCTGCTAGTAGTTCTTCTTGACAAGCTAACTGTGCTTTCGTTGCAGCGGTTAATGCTGCTAATGTATCAGTCATATTGTCCGGCTTGTTCATAATGAGAACTTACCAATTCCTCGCCTTGATCAGTAAAAAGCTAGATAAGAAAGACAAACATTTCGTAATGCACGTTTATCAATATCTTCTGCGACAACACGATAAGCACCGCATTGATTTTCTTGATATAAACGGAATAAACGATCTTGGCAAGCTGTTGCAATCGATTCTAATAGATATTGGCGAACGACTGCGATACCTTGTGGATCGATAATTTTAAACTGTTCAGCAAATTCTGTTTCTTTTGGTAAAGTTAACATCAATGCTTTTAAGCCAGTATCGACTTTCTCATCATCCAGCCGTACTTTGAGTGCTTCCAAAAGTCCATATTAAACTGCATCAAGTCACCTTGATGGTAGTTAAATAAGTTTTCGCGTAACTCACGATTGAACAAGGCTTTGGATCATATCCCAACGGCTAAAATCATTCTCAACGCAAGTTAATAAACGGATTAACTGCGCTGTCGTATAGTCATAGCTTAATCGAACTGGTGCAGAGAAATCCGCTAATAATGCAGGAATTGGGCGTTCACTAACATGGTAAAACTCAAAAGTTTGCTGTGCTTGAGTCAAACCTAACACCTCCCCTACTGAACCATTTTCGTCAATTAACGGAATTTTTGACCGCTTGTTTCACCATATAACGCTAATTTAACCGGAATATGTAAAATTTAATTTCTCTAATTGATCAGCTGTTGGTTCAGTAAGCTGGCTAATATGCAAACGATAGCATTGCGTATTTTCGTCATACTCATCACGCACTGTTAATTCAGGCGTACCTGATTGGCTATACCAACGACGGAATTGCGTTAAATCAATGTTTGAAGCACGCTCCATGGCTGACACAAAAATCTTCACATGTTGCTGCGTTTTTCCATCGTTTTTCTGCAACATATAACTGCATGCCTTTTTGGAATAGCTCTTCACCTAATAAAGTGTGAATCATGCGAATCACTTCCGCCCCTTTTCATAAACAGTGACGGTATAGAGTTATTCATTTCGATCACTTTTCTCAGCGAATTGATGCGCCATTGGGCTTGCATCTTCAGCAAATTGGACCGTACGCGTAAACGAACATCTTCAATACGTTTTTGCTGAACGCGACCAAAGATCGAAGTAAATTCTTGATCTCTAAAAACAGTTAACCCTTCTTTTTAAGCTTAACTGGAACCAATCGCGGCAAGTAATACGGTTTGCCCGTCCAGTTATGGAAATATTCATGTGCAATCACGCTTTCGATATTAAGATAATCTTCATCCGTAGCGGTTTCTGGTTTTGCTAATACAAACTTAGAGTTGAAGATATTTAAACCTTTTATTCTCCATCGCGCCCATATTAAAGAAATCTACAGCAACAATCATATAAATGTCTAAATCGTATTCTAAACCAAAACGTTCTTCGTCCCATTTCATCGCACGTTTTAGGCTTTCCATTGCCCAACCTGCACGATCTCAAATTGCCGCGATCGACACACATTTCTAACGCAACCTCACGTCCACTTTTGGTGATAAATTTATCTTCAAGGAGATCTCAAAATCGCCTGCCAACTAACGCAAATAGATAGCTTGGTTTGAAAAATGGATCTTCCCATTCTACCCAATGACGGCCATCCGCTAGTTCTCCTTGTGCAATACGATTACCGTTAGAAAGTAAATACGGATATTTGGTTTTAGAAGCGGTTAGTTTTTGTCTGATATTTTGCTAAAAACATCTGGTCTATCAAGCATATAGGGTGATTTGTCTCAAATCCTTCTGCCTCACACTGTGTACAAATGCCTTCACCCGATTGATATAGACCTTGTAGCGAAGTATTTTGGCTTGGATTTAAAGCAGTTTCAATTTGTAGTTCAAATTGATCCGCTAAATCAGACACATCAATAGTTAACGCTTCATCATCTTTTTGATATTGCAAATAAGCTACGCCATTAACTTTCTCAATGCGAGAAAATCAAAACTATGTCCATCTAAACGAAGCGTTTTGCGTCGACTTTTTACGTTCAACTTTTAAAGTTGATGTCACAAAAGTTCTATCTGCATCTAACTGAATATCTAAATAAATGTCGTTAACTGTAAAATCAGGTGCTTGATAATCTTTTTCTAAATTTTGCTTTAGGGTTGCATTGGAAAACCCCACTGAGCTTAAATAAAAAGCGAATATGTTATTTAAGAGAAAATCAAAAATGGGTTAAGGCATTTAACCCCTAACCCATTAAGATATGATTGACTAAATTCAGGACTTGCTCGCTAATTCGATAACCTGCCGGTGCGCTCTTTGTCTTCAGGTCTACAAATTCCACGCATTTTCATTAGCTAAAAATAGCGCGTAGTAATTTGTTATTTACACCATGCCCTGATTTATAAGCACGGAAATCACCTAAAAATATTGTAACCACACATGAAGAGATCGCCCACTGAATCTAGCATTTTATGCTTAACTAGCTCATCTTTATAGCGTAAGCCTTCTTCATTGAGAATACGATATTCATCTAATACGATAGCATTATCTAAACTGCCACCCAATGCTAAACCAATAGATTGAAGATATTCAACATCTTTCATGAAAGTAAAGGTTCTTGCTCGGCTAATTTTTCTGAATAAAGTTTTCAGCAGAAAGATCCATTTTGAAATTACATACTGATTTACTAATCATCGGATGATTAAAAATCAATTGTAAAATCTAATTTTTAATCCATGCGCATAAGGTCTAATTTCGCCCATTTGTCCCGCTTCTTCTACTCGTACAGTCCCTTTAATGCGAATAAATTTTTCGCCGCATTTTTGCTCTTCAATACCTGCATCTAGTAAAAAGATAAATAAACGGACTTTGCGCTACCATCCATAATTGGAATTTCAGGCGCATCAACCTCCACAATGAGGTTATCTCAGTCCCAATGCTGCCATTGCTGCACTGGCGTGCTCGACTGTTGAAATACGAACACCATCATCGTTGATCGTGCAAGTACAAAGTTGAGTATCACGAATCAATTCCGCGCTTGCTGGAAAATATACCGCAGGCTCTAAATCCGTTCTTGCATAGATAATCCCTGTATTCGCCGGTGCTGGACGTAATGTTAAGGTTACCTTCTTACCACTATGCAAAACCGATACCGGTTACTTTAGTTACTTGCTTTTAATGTTCTTTGTTTAATCATATGTATATCCCTATATACACCGGCTAAATCTCAATTAACGACCTTTCATGAAGCCCGGAATTGAACCCGGTGAAAACAACCCAGCAGGGTCCACTTGTTGTGGTCTTGGTGCTGTTTGTTGTGTTGGCTGGCCAAATTGAGTTGGTTGAGCCTGCTGTACTTGTTGCCCATAAGCCTGATTATTAAAACCAGGTTGTACTGATTGAGGCGCTACAGACTGTTGTTGGAAACCACCTAATGTGCTAGTTTGACTAACACTATTGGTTGCAACGCGTGGATCAGCTGCTTGTACATGTTGTTGGTGTTTAACATTGTATTACGTGGCATTAGTAACTCTTCAGTTTGACTCTAAACCTGTCGCGACTAATGTAACACGAATTTGACCTTCCATTTCTGGATAGAAAGTTGAACCCACAATAATGGTTGCATCAGGGTCAACCGCTTCAGTGATGTATTCTACAATAGTATTTACTTCAGCTAACTCTAAATCGTCACTTGAAGAGATATTCACAAGAATACCTTTCGCGCCAGATAAATCTACATCTTCTAATAATGGGCTTGCAACTGCTTCAATTGCTGCTCGCTCTGCACGGCCTTCACCTTCTGCAAGACCTGTACCCATCATTGCGCGTCCCATTTCAGACATTACGCGTTTTACGTCTGCAAAGTCAACGTTGACTAAACCTTCTTTCGTAATCATATCAGTAATACCTAATACAGCATTACGTAATACATTATCTGCTACGCTAAAGGCTTCTTTAAATTTAATATTTTTAGGGAGAACTTTTTAATAATTTTTCATTTTGAATGATAATAAGAGAATCAACATGCTTTGAAAGCTCTTTGATACCTTGCTCAGCATAAGCTGTACGCTTTCTACCTTCAAAATTAAAATGGTTTAGTTACAATACCAACTGTTAATGCCCCTTGGCTTTTTGCGATTTCTGCAATCACTGAGCAGCACCAGTACCCTGTACCACCACCCATACCAGCTGCGATAAACACCATGTCAGCACCTGCAACCATGCTACTTAATGCATCGCGGTCTTCTTCAGCTGCTTGATAACCTACATTCGGATCTGCGCCGGCACCCAAACCTTTAGTAATTCCAGCACCAATTTGGATGGTTTGACGAACAGAACTAGTACGTAAAAACTTGAGCATCTGTATTCACAGAGAAAAACTCAACGCTACCAATATCCATCTCATGACTGCTTGTTACCATATGGTTTAGGCATTACCGCCACCGCCACCAACACCAATAACCTCAATGATTGCATCAGGTGTAGATTCGAAAATAGGTTCGAACATGTTTTTTATCTCCCTAAAGAGTCGACGAATCGCCAACATCATAAATAATTAAAAACTTTTTGACATATGTCGCTGTTTTTCAACAGCATATTTAACAGCTTCCCAAATACCACTAACTGGTTTTGAGGGTACAGATACGCCTTTCATATTAGGCATTGTATTGTGGTGATTGTACTGTAAAAGCCCTAAAACGGTTGCATACTGTGGTTTACTTACATAATCGGTTAGCCCTTCAATGTTTAAAGGATTGCCAACTCTAACATGAGAACCGAAGACATTTTCAGCACATTTTACAACATCTTCAATCTGTGAGCCACCGCCAGTTAATACAAATCCTGCAATTAAATCGTGTTTTATGCCTTTTTGGAACAGATCTTGTCGTAATTGCATCAATTCATGCTCAACAACTTTAAATAAATCGGTATAACATTGACTTGTTACTTCTGCAACTTGTTCCCGAGTAAAAACCTCTACGCATGGTTCCCGCTAAACCAATGACTTCAATTTTTGATCAGCATGATGCGTTGGAGGGACCAATTGCACTACCATATTTAATTTTTAATATTTTCGGCTTCCGCTCGTGATGTTGCAAAAAACGTTCGCCAAATAATCGGTAACATTATTACCTGCATATGGCAATACTTTACTAAACGCAAAGCGCCATCGGTATAGACTAAAATATCCATAGTCCCGCCACCAATATCAATTAAGCAAACACCAAGTCTTTTCTCATCATCTGTTAACACAGAATAGCTTGATGCAAGACCAGAGAAAACTAAACCACTTTCGTCTTCTACTTTAAGTTTTTGCACGCTCCACTGCATTAACCAGATTACGCTTCCAATCTTGATGACAAGCAATTAAAATGCGCTTGTGCTTTTTAGACGCATTCCAGATAAACCTAATGGGTTTTTGTTGCTGGTAAATGATCGACTCGATACTCTTGCGGAACAATATGTAACATATCTCAACCCATCTGGCAGTTTTACTGAACGAGCCAGATGAAGCGCTGAATCAATATCTTCTTGTGTCACTAAACCAGATAATGGCACCGTACCACTTTCATTTAAAGCCGTAATATGTTGCCCTGAAATTGCTAAGGTCACGCCCATGATGTCGCAATCAGCCATAGATTCAGCCTCAGCCACCGCACTTTCAATCGATCTTACCGCGGCATCGAGATCAATTACACCTCCGCGATCAATCCCTTCTAGAAAGTGCTGTTCCTCGACCAAGCACGGTCAACACCATCAGGTCTTACTTCTCCTACTACGGCAACAACCTTTTGATGTGCCAATATCTAATCCTACAAGCTGTTCGAGATTCTGCTACTTTTTGTCATATTATTTTGATTACTATATTTGCTATTTATTGTGATAATGGACGGAAACCAACCGCAGCGCCGTAGTTCATAACGTAAATCTACATATGCCAATTGTTGTCCTTCCGGCACATTAATTTTAGGGAAAATGGTAACAAAACGATCAATTTTAGGCGTCCATTCTCCTCGTCCAAAGGCGAAGCTCTACATTATTTGATAATGTAATTGCCCAAGAACCCCGGTTATCCATAGAAAGCGATTTTTAAAGATAAATTCCTCGCTTTTAAATCTGCTTGGATATGATCCCAAGCCGAAAAGCACAATTTTACTTTTCTTTATCTGGGCCGAATAAAACAGGTAGCCCTGTTTTATCAAAACGCTCAACAGGCAAGCTAAATACATCGCCTTGTGCTGATAAATATTGGATATTGTTCCAAATAGCAACGGGTTGGTATTCAATTAGCGAAATACTCAAACGATCAGGGATAGACTTTCCGTACCACCACATCTTTTTATCCAAGAAATTGTCAATCAACTTATCTTTAACTTCTGAATATCTTGACCGAAATATCCTTTTTAGAGTCGGAGATTTCGATAAAGTTTCTCGAATATCAGCATTTGTTGTAAATTGCGTTTTTATTCGTTAATGCATAAGCTCTAATTGGAGTTCGATCTAACGAATCCAATAAATTTTGCCAGTTGCTATAAACAATTACCATTAAGGCAAAACATAATAGCATAATCAGTGGCTTAATAGATACCAACCTTTGCGCACGAACTAAAGACTTTTTAGGTGCTTTCGGCGCCTTTTTAGGGTATTAAAGCGAACATTTTTATGTTTATTCTTGCCAAAATTGCCTATTAAGCGCTAAGCTCCAATACCTTTTCAACTAATTGTTCAAAAAGAGCCCAACTGTATTTGCTGATTTGAGAAAATATCTATGACTTGTCATACCCGGGCAGGTATTCACTTCTACCAAACGGAATTGACCATTGGCATCTTCCATAACATCAATACGGCTCCAACCACGACAACCCACAACATCAAACGCTTGTTTTACAATTTTAGCCACTTCAGCTTGGCGTTCGTCACTTAAAGGCTGGTACCACATATTGAGTGTTGTCTGAAATATATTTTGCGTGATAGTCATAAAACTCGCCTTCCGGAATCACTTGAACGGCCGGTAAAACTTCGCCATCTAACACTGGTACAGAGTATTCTGCCCCTGCCAAGAACTCTTCAACTAATACAATATTATCGAATTTTTAGCGCAGCTTCAATAGCAGGTTGCAATTCAGCTTCAGTTTTCACTTTTAAACACACCCACGCTTGAACCTTCACTAGAAGGCTTAACAAATACTGGCAAACCTAATTTTGCAATAATCTCTGAAGAATTGACCGCTTGTCCTTTTTAATTACGACCATTTCAGCAGTTGGTAAGCCTACTGCTTGCCATAATAATTTTGGTACGGAATTTATCTAAAGTAATTGCTGATGCCATTACACCACAACCGGTATAAGGAATCCCCATTTGTTTCTAGCGCACCTTTGTAATACACCATTCTCGCCAATGCCACCATGTAAAAATGTTAAATACACGTTGAATCCCTTTTTCTTTTAATTTTTCAATCGGGAAAAATTTCGTATCAATACCTTCTACATCATAACCAAGGCTTTTTAACGCTTCCGTTACCGCAGCACCTGAATTTAAAGAAACCTCACGCTCTTGCGATACACCACCGAATAATACGGCTATTTTTCATTTTTAATGCTCATTTTATCTACTCTATTTATATTCTTTCTACAAGCGGGTGATATTTATAAAAATATTTGCAAAAAGCCACCGCTTGATCATGATTAAGCTTTTCCAACTTTCCGCTAAACCGCGAGAAATACGGCTCACACTACCTGCACCTTGCGCCAAAATTAAATCGCCGTCTTGAATAATTTGATTCAAAACATCACCCTAATTGTTCCGTATCCGAAACTAAATTGGATCAACTTTACCTAAGTTACGAATTGAACGACAAAGTGATTTACTATCTGCACCGACACTGGCGCCCTCGCCTGCGGCGTAAACTTCTAACATCACTAATGCATCAACTTGTGATAAAAACTTGTACAAAATCATCAAATAAATCGCGAGTTCTCGAATATCGATGAGGTTGGAATACCATCACAACACGTTTACCTTCCCAGCCTTGACGTGCCGCTTTAATCGTCACATCAACTTCAGTTGGGTGATGACCATAGTCATCAACTAACATCACTTTACCATTCGGGCGAATAAATGAACCAAGTTGGTCAAAAACGTCTGCCAGCACCTTGGAAATCAGCTAATGCAGCTAGAAATTGCTTCATTTTCAATGCCTTCTTCTTTTGCTACAGCTAATGCTGCGGTGGCATTTAATGCATTATGTTTCCCCGGAACATTTAATAACACCTCAATACGCTCGCCGGTTGGGCAAACAACCGTATAATGCCCGCCTGGAAACCCGTTTGTTGGTAATCTTCAATTCGATAATCTGCTTTTTCACTAAAACCATATGTCATCACTTGACGACCAACTTGCGGAGCAATTTCCATCACGGTTTCATCATCAGCACACATGACAGCTAAACCATAGAACGGCAAGTTACGTAAAAATTTAACGTAAGTCGCTTTCATTTTTCTCAAAATCGCCGCCATAAGTATCCATGTGATCTGGCTCAATATTTGTCACAACTGAAACCATCGGTTGCAAATGCAAGAAAAGAGCATCACTTTCATCAGCTTCGGCAATAAGATAACGGCTTGCTCCTAAGTGCGCATTTTTACCAGCAGATTTAACCAAGCCACCATTAACGAATGTTGGATCTCAATTTTGCTTCAGTATAAATCATTGAAATCATTGCTGTGGTCGTTGTTTTTACCATGCGTACCTGCAACTGCAATACCATGACGGAATCGCATAATCTCTGACCAACATTTGCGCTCGTTGAATCACAGGAATTCTAGCGGCTTTTTGCTGCAGCCACTTCTGGGTTTGAATCATCAATAGCACTTGAAGCAACAACCACGCTTGCACCTTGAATATTTTTCAGCTGCATGCCCGATAAATACTGTCGCACCCGCTTTTTGCTAAACGTTGTGTCACTGCACTTTCCGCAATATCAGAACCTGAAATTTTATAGCCTTCATTTAATAAAACCTCAGCAATACCAGACATCCCAGCACCACCGATACCAATAAAATGAATTTGGTTAACACGGCGCATTTCAGGCACCAACTTTTTAATTTTTATCTTGGAAATTTTGCATGATTGAATTCCTTACCATTTTAAGATTTTGCTTGATTATTTCGCTTCTTCAATAATGACCTGTGCAACACGCGCCGCTGCCATTGGCGTTGATTTTTCTTGCACGCATTGCCATTTCTAATAATTTAGAATCTATCTGCAATTAAAGGCGCGAGCGCTGCATATAAATTTTCTGGGGTAAAAATCTGGTTGTTCAATAATAATGCCGCACCGGCATCCGCTAAGTATGTTGCATTTTAAATATTGCTGACGATCTTTATGCTGGAATGGCACAAAAATAGCTGGTAAGCCTGCTGCCGCAATTTCACAAACCGTTAAAGCACCTGAACGACAAATCACTCAAATCTGCCCACGCATAAGCAGCTGCCATGTCGTCAATAAATTCAGCCGCCATACCATTACCAGTTTGTTGATAAATCTCTTCAACGCCAGCTAGATTCCCGCGCCCAACCTGATGGCTCACAAAAACATTCGCTCTAATGCTGCTACAACTTGGGGAACCGTTTGGTTAATGACTCTTGCCCCTTGGCTTCCGCTCATCACTAAAATGTTAATCGGATAACCACGTTCAGCAAAACGCTCCATTGGTGAAGGTAAAGCGGAAAGATCAGCTCGAACTGGATTTCCGACTACTTCAGCGTCTTTAAACGCTGTCGGAAAAGGCTTGCAATACGCGACGAGACAATTTTGGCTAACCAAACATTCGTTAAACCTGCTACGGCATTTTTGCTCGTGTAAAATAACTGGCACACCACAAAGTTTTGCCGCAATTCCACCTGGGCCAGAAACATAACCGCCCATGCCCAATACCGCATCTGGCTGATATGTTTAATGATTTTACGAGCTTGTAATACGGCTTTAAAAATCGCAAAAGGGGCTTTTTAATAAAGCACCTAATCAACTTGCCTCGAATACCTGAAATCTCAATAAATTCAATAGGAATCCCATGTTTAGGCACAAGATCCGCTTCCATCCGATCTTTGGTGCCTAACCAGCGAATATCCCAACCTTGTGCTTTGCAAAGCTTTATGCCACAGCAATGGCAGGGAAAACGTGCCCACCAGTGCCACCTGCCATAACTAATAATTTTTGCCATTTGTTATTCTCTTTTTCTTGCACGATGCCTTTTTAGGCAAATTGGTCATATTGTACAGGAAAATTGTATTTTTCGGAAAAAGAAAAGCGGTTTGTTTTTGTAAACAAACCGCTAATTTTATTCATTTTCTTTCAAGTGCGCATGCCCTATTCGCATTAGACGATTCTCGCGATCGATCCGTAACAAAGTGCAATCGCCATCGACATAATCACTAAACTCGATCCACCATAACTCACTAATGGGAAGGTCAATCCTTTCGTTGGCAGGAAGCCAGAAGCTACGCCTAAATTTACAAAGCCTTGTAAGAAAATCAAATTGCAATGCCAAAAAGCACAAAAACCTTTAAAACGTTCATCTACTAACAAAGATTCTCGGCTAATTTTTAACGCCCGAACAGTTAGCAAAATGAGTAGAATAATCACCGCAATAATGCCAACAAATCCAAATTCTTCGCCAATTACCGCCATAACAAAGTCAGTATGGGCTTCAGGTAAATACTCCAATTTCTGAACAGAATTGCTCTAATCCTTGCCCCCAGAATTCGCCTTGTCCAAATGCCATTTGAGAATTCGATAATTGAAACCATCTCCATAAGCATCCGCAAAGGGATCCATAAATGAGGTCATTCGCTTCATTCGATAATCAGAAGTCACAATGAGTCCCATAAAAGAGCATAACTGCAACAATCATCAAGAAAACGAATTGGCGAATCTTCGCACCCATAATAAATAGCATGGAAAATGTGAGCACAACCAATACAAAGGGTACTACCTAAATCTGGCTGACTAAGCAATAACACACCAAAAATAGCCAGAACCATTGCTGGGCGTAGAAAACCCCAGTTTTGTTGACGAATTTCATCAAATTTTTCGCACATAGAAACTAGAGAAATAACAAATTATCGCCAGTTTCGCTAATTCTGCTGGCTGGAAATTCATAATTCTAATGGAATCCAACGTTTTGCCCCATTGATTTCACGACCAACGCCTAGTACTAAAATCAAAAAGAAAATAGAAATGGCTAATAAATAGACATTGTATTTTTCCCATGTTTCAATTTTTAATCTGGACGAAAAACGCACACGCAATAATTGAAGCAATAACATAGCCACCATCACGCAAAGCAAAAATAAAACGGGTCATCATTTAAACGGGTACTGACGGGAATAGAGGCAGATGTTACCATCACAAACCCAAGCACCAATAGGCTTAAAAACAACCAAACCAAACTACGGTCATATAATGCCGTTGTTGAGGTCAAACGCGTCCACTCTGCCCACTCATTTTTTATTTTTCTAACATCAAGCGGTCGTTTCCTGTGCTAATTTTACAAATTCTGTTCCACGTTCTTCAAAAGTTTTTAAACTGATCTAAACTTGCACAAAGCTGGAGAAAGCAACACCATATCGCCCGATTTTAATTTTTGGACGAATAGCTGCAACCGCTTCATACATCGTTTCAACCAACACACTTTGTGAAGAAAGTTTGGCTAATTCAGCGCCATCTTGCCCGAAGCAATAGCAAACAATATTCGGTTTATTCACTAATGGTTTTAATTCTGAAAAATCAGCCGCTTTACCATCGCCCCTAATAATAAATAAAGTGTGCCTGCCACTTCTAAAACCATTAAGCGCTGCAACTGTGCTACCAACATTTGTTGCTTTAGAATCATTTACCCAACGCACGCCATCATGCGTTGGTACAGCTTGGAAACGATGATCCAACCCACCATAAACTTGCAGCGCTTTCACAATACCTTCACGAGGAATACCCGCCGCATCAGCCAACGCCATTGCCGCTAACGCATTCATCTCATTGTGACGCCCACGAATTAACATCTGTTTTGTCCCAATAATTGCCGTCTCTTCTGCATAAAGTACGCCATTTCGCAAGCTATATTCTGCATTGTGTTCTGCAAAACGAATCAATTTTTAACCGCTTGTTCAGGATACGTTTGGGATCTTCACCATTCACAATCACATTTTCTGCATTATTGTAAATTTTAAGTTTTGCTGCACGATAATCCGCAAGAGAATCATATCTATCCATATGATCTTCACTACATTCAGTACGGTTGCCGCAACCGCTTTGAGCGAAGAAGTCGTTTCAGTTGGAAGCTTGAAAGCTCCAATACATAAAGTGCATAATCACTATTTAACAGGCTTAATGCAGGTACGCCGATATTGCCGCCCATTCCAACTTTAATACCCGCTTGCTTTTTGCCATCTCAGTTACTAAGGTTGTGACCGTACTCTTACCATTTGAACCAGTGATAGCAATAATTGGCGCGGTTGCTTCACGGCAAAACAGCTCAATATCGCCCACCACTTCTACGCCTGTGTTAATCGCTTGCTGAATTTCAGGCGTTACCAATGCAAGCCCGGACTAATCACGATTAAATCGGAATTGAGCAGCCACTCAAGATTTAATCCGCCTGTATGTAATGGAATTTCTTTTGATAATTGTTCGACGCCAGCTGGTTTCTCGCGGGTATCAATCACTTGTACTTTTGCATTTTTTTATCTGCAAAAATCGACACAAGATAAGCCCGTTTTGCCCTAAGCCTATAATTGTTACTGTTTTATTTTTCGTATTGGTTTTGCATTTTTTATTCTCTTTTTGTTGTCTTACTTTCCAAACTATCCGCAAGCTAGTAAGTATAAATGACTATCTCTGCGGGCTTGTATTTTTAGCAGGAATAAACGATTTCCAAGCTAGTTTTGAAGGTTCAATAGCTAAATCCGCCAAAGCGTCATGCGTATTAAAAATAACGAGCAGCAGGTAAGCCTCTTATACAAATTTTTGCCATGCTTTGGGAATACGAATTTCTGCATATTCAGAGAAAGTAATTAAATATCTGCCTTCATATTGCCCATCTAACATTTTTTAAATCCCGCTACTTTAGCTATGAAAAGGCTGTGCCTTGTGGGATATTTTTGTCTGATACTGCCCAATCTTTGGTGTAATTTTTACAAGCAATCAAGTATTCCACTTTTTGAAGAGAAGAAGCGCCTAATTTCCAATATCCCGATCCGCCTTCTGCAATCATCATATTGAGGATCAACACCTATAAACCAAAAAGCGTTTTTATTTTTCATTACACATCCTTTTTGCAAAAGTTTTACGAAATCTGCCGCTTGTTTTTCACATCGCTATGGCTAACTGCTTATCCATTGATAAAATAGGCTTTATCCACCTTTGATTTTTTCATCATATTTTTGGTGGAAAAAGCCTACTAACTGACCTTAACGTAATCTCAATGTTACCAAAGCCACTAACACCAGCATTAAAGTAATAATCCAGAAACGAACAATAACACGCGGTTCTGGCCAGCCTTTTTAATTCAAAGTGGTGATGAATTGGTGCCATGCGGAAAATACGTTTTTGACGAAGTTTATAAGATCCTACTTGGAGAATAACGGATAACGCTTCCACAACAAATACACCGCCCATCACAACTAATAATAGCTCTTGACGAACCAGTACTGCGATAGTGCCTAATGCGCCACCCAATGAGAGTGAGCCACATCTCCCATAAACACTTGTGCTGGATAGGTGTTATACCATAAGAAACCCTAAACCTGCGCCGACAATAGCAGTACATAAAAATCACTAACTCGCCCGCATTTTTGAATAAATGGAATGTGTAAGTATTGTGCAAAATTATAGTTACCTGTTGCCCAAGCAATTAACCCGAAAGCGCCAGCGACCATAATAGTAGGTACGATGGCCAAAGCTATCTAAACCGTCCGTGAGGTTAACCGCATTACTGGTCCCCACAATCACAAAGTAAGAAAGAATGATAAAGAAAAATACCAAGCTGTGGCATGAACTCTTTAAAGAACGGGACAACTAATTGGGTTGCTGCAGTATCTTTTCCGACCGCATAAATGCCAAATACTGCAATTAAAGCAATCACAGACAACCAGAAGTATTTCCAACGCGCAATCAAACCATCTGTATTTTTACGTTTGATTTTTCCAATAATCGTCCACAAAACCGACGATCCCATAACCAAATAAAACAAACAACACAAACCAAACATAGCTGTTGCGTAAGTCTGCCCAAAGCACAGTACTGATACCAATAGAGGCCAAAATCATCACACCGCCCATCGTTGGTGTACCACGTTTTTAAAGTGGCTTTCTGGACCATCATTGCGTACTTCTTGTCCGAATTTTTAATAGTTGTAAGCGACGAATCACTTCCGGCCCAATCCAAAGCCCAATGCCCATAGCTGTTAATAACGCCATAATGGAACGGAAAGTAATATAAGAAACGACATTAAACGCCGTATTAAACTGAACAAGATATTCAGCAAGCCAAACTAGCATAATAAATCCTTAAAAATTGAATATGAAAAAGCACGGCATAAATCCGCAATCAAAGTTTCCATTTTTGGCTACGAGAGCCTTTCGCCAATAAAACAAGCGGTTGTTTTTCTACAATTTTTGCGAAATAATCGGTAGCAAGAAATTGCTCATGGTTTTGCTTATCGGTAAAAATGATGCTGTGCATTATCACTAATCACTGCACTTTCTTTGCCAAAAGAGACAATTAAATCTAACCCTGCCTGTTGCGCAAAATCTGCAACTTCTTGATGACATTGCGCACTCTCATTGCCAAGCTCCGCCATATCACCTACCGCAAAAATACGAAATGCGGGGTAATTTTTCAGCACAGAAATCGCTGATTTCATCGAATCAACATTCGCATTGTAAGTATCATCAATCAGCAAACAGTGCTCGTTAATTTCAACAGGATATAAACGTCCTTTCACTTGTCAGGCAGCTGTTCAAGCCCAGCTTTCACATCTGCTAAACTTGCACCAACTGCCATCGCTAACGCGGTTGCCGCTAGAGCATTAGAAACATTATGTGCACCTAAATAAGGCAAATTGATTTCAATTTCCTCTTCAAAGGCATGTAAAATGAAAGTTGAGCCGTTCAAATTAAGTGAAACGTTTTTCTGCCCAAAAATCCGCATAAGAATCTTGGTCTGAACCGGTATAGCTAAAAGATTGCAATTCGCGATCACCAATTTCTTTACGCCATTGCGGATAATAAAAAGCTTGGTTAATAATCGCTTTACCGTTTTCTTTTTAGGCCTCGATAAATTTCGCCTTTCGCAGCCGCAACACCTTCAATCGACCCAAAGCCCTCTAAGTGAGCAGAGGCGACATTATTCACTAAACAAGCATCGGGTTGTGCAATTGCAGTGGTATAAGCAATTTCACCGATATGATTTGCACCAAGTTCAATGACTGCAAATTTATGCTGTTCTGTTAGGCGTAATAAAGTCATCGGCACTCCTAAATCATTGTTCAGATTGCCGAAAGTATAAAGCACGTCCTCTTCACAAGCGGCCGTTTTTGCAAGATTTTTGCCGTCATCTCTTTTCACGGTTGTTTTACCCTGATGAGCCAGTCATGGCAACCGTTTTAGGATTCAATGTGCTTTTTAGCCATTTCGCTAATTCACCTAAAGCTAATCGCGTATCCGCTACAATAATTTGCGGCACCGCAATCGGCAATTCACGTTCAACAACGAGTGCGACACAGCCTTGCTCAACAGCTTTTTCTGCATAATCATGTGCATCAAATTTTTCACCTTTTTAACGCAAAAACAAGCCATTTTCGACCGCTTGTCGCGTATCGGTACTGACTGTCGTTACCGTTACATTACCATCACCAAACAGCCTTGCATGAAGGGTTTCGGCGATTTGTTGGGTTGTTTGTTTAATCATTATTTTCCTCCTAGGGGCTGTTGCCCTAGGTTACTGACATAAATTATGCCCCCTGGGCTGCAGCTATTTTCTTCATTAAAATTCAATGCTTAGAGATCATCCTCTTTGCTAAAGAGGGGAGGAGATGGCAGAAGTAAAAACGGGTCCATACGAAAAATAAACATCGTAATCAAATCTCCCTAACCCTCTTTTTCTAAAGAGGATCTCTAAATACTTTCTAGCTACTTCCTGATCTGAAAAATGATGCTTGGTCGTGCCAACAATTTGATAATCTTCATGTCCTTTGCCAGCGATTAAAATCACATCTTGCGGTTTCGCTTGCAAAATGGCAGTTTTAATCGCTTGTTCGCGATCATGAATGACTTGAACAATACCAATATTCTCAAAGCCCTTAAGAATATCTCCGCCATAATTTTCTGATTATCTTCAGTACGCGGATTATCATCTGTCGCAATCACACGATCTGCAAGCTGTTCAGCAATTTTTGCCATCATTGGACGCTTACCGCATCACGATCGCCACCACAGCCAAAATACATAGAGTTCGCCTTCAGTGTGAAGTCTTGCAGCTTGTAATGCTTTTTCAAAGCATCGGTGTGAGCATAATCAACCAACACCAGCGGGCGATTTTCTGCCGCCACACTCCATTCTTCCTGCCACGCCTTTTAAGAAGCGGTGCGGTTTCAACTAATTTTTGCAAATCATGCCCAAGCGCCAACAAGCCGGCTAACGCTAGCGAGTAAATTGGCGACATTAAATGCCCCAATTAACTGGCTATGTAAAGTGCCATTGCTCCAGCTGATTCAAATTCAATGGTCGCACCTTTGTAAGGTAAACGCAACACGAGTCGCTTTTAACATATCGGTGTGAAGTTTGAAAATCAGGATTTACGCTCACTGCAACAGAATCAGGCAATTTAGCTAACCAATCCGCACCCGTTTCATCATCGGCGTTTAATACTTTAGCCTTGGTGTTAAGCTCACTAAACAAACGGAATTTTGCCGCAGCGTACTCTTCCATTGTGTGATGATAATCAAGGTGGTCTCGACTTAAATTGGTAAACATTGCCAAATCAAATTTGCAAGCCTTCCGCGCGATACTGCACTAAACCGTGAACTCACTTCCATCGCACAAAAATCAGCACCAAGCGCAATAAAAGTTTTACAGAGATTTTGTTGAATTTCAACTGCAGAGCCTGTGGTGTTAGCCGCTTCTTGAACTTGCCCAAATAAACCATTACCAATCGTGCCCATCACAGCAGATTTGCCACCCAGTAAATTATGCCATTGCGCTAACAGCTGAGCTGTTGTCGTTTTGCCATTTGTGCCGGTAATGCCCGCTAACGTTAATTTTTCGCTGGGTTGCCATAAAATGCCCCCAGCAATTTCTGAAAGGTGTTTTTGCTAAATTAGGCACATTCAACACGCAAGCGGTCGAATTTGTAAAATCTTTTACCATTTCTACCGCTTGCACATCAGCTTCCCGCTTCGGCTAAGACTAACGCAGCCCTTGCTCAACGGCTTTAGGAATAAAATTTCTACCATCTACGCTATGACCTTTTTAAAGCAACAAAAACATCGTTTTTGCCCACTTTACAGCTATCTAGCGTCATTTGATTTAATTGAATGTTTGGCAGCTTAGCCGCTAACGTTTCGAAAAATGGAAATTAAACGGTTCATGAAGTAAGCCCTATTGCGTCACCGGATGATGTTCGCTGTTTTTCTAAATTATCTGGTTTGATATTTTTGCTTTTAAGGTGTAACCCATAATTTTTGAGAATAACGAGCAGAAACCGCACCGCCATAGTACTTGCCGGCTTTAGGTTCGTTGATCAGTACCACCAAAGCAAAACGAGGATTACTCGCTGGCGCTAAACCCGCGGTATAAGCTAAGTATTTCTTAACGTATTGCCCTTTTTCGAGCTTACGTGCCGTACCCGTTTTAACCGCTACGCGATGACCATCGATCATCGCTTGTTGTCCGCCTTCCGCCCTTTTGTGCAACACTTTCCATCATATGCACAACTTCACGCGTTGTTTTTCAGGTAATACACGCTCACCAATGACTGGAGGGTCAACCTGAGTAATCGAAAGTGGACGATAAATACCAAAAGCTGCCTAAAGTTGCGTAAGCACGCGCTAACTGTAGCGGTGTTACATTCAAACCATAACCGTATGCCATCGTTGCCCGTTCAATATCGGACCAGCGTTTACGATCACCATTCGTTCCGCGCTGTTCACCAAGCCCCTAAGCCTGTATCTTTACCAAAACCTACTTTGCTGTAAGTATCCACTAATGCTGTAGAAGGCATCCGTAAAGCCAAACGACTCACCCCGATGTTACTGGATTTTTGTAAGATACCTGTAGTGACAAACTTTCTCTTGGCGCAACGTCTCTGATGGTATGTCCGTTAACCGTGAATGGGCGCGTGTAATAATTTCACCACGATAAGTCGCACCATTTTGTAGCGCCGTCAGTACGACTAAAGGTTTAACGGTGGAACCCGGTTCAAAGGTATCGGTAATAGCACGGTTACGCATCAATTCTGGGCGAAACTATCACGCTTATTTGGGTTAAATGACGGCGCATTTGCCATCGCTAACACTTCGCCAGTTTGCACATCCACTAACACTGCCGTGCTAGATTCCGCATTATTTTCCTGCACCGCCTTTTTAATTTCGCCATAAACCATGGATTGCAATTCTTCATCAATACTCAATACAACATCTTGCGGATCATATTGTTTTTCATCGCGAATGTTTTTCAATGACATTACCACGAGCATCTTTTCGAATGACCCGACGACCATTTTTCCCGATAAGTAAAGAATCAAAACTACGCTCTATTCCTTCACTACCATGAATATCATCTACATCGGTAAAAACCAATTAGCTGTGACGCTTCTTCCGCCAAAAGGATACATTCGGCGAGATTCAGCCTTAAGCACAATACCATCAAGTTTGAGGTCTTGTGCATAACGCGCAATCGCTTCTGATTCATGGCGAGAGAGGTAAAGAAAAACGCAGACGAGTAGATTTCATAAAGACGATCCATTAAATCGTTATATTTTATGTTGGTGGCTTTTGGCTAACGCTTGCCATTTTTCTCGCTCAACTTTTGCTTGCTCATTATCTAATTGTACAAATGCTGAATTTGGATTGCTTCGAACCTTTTCAATCAACAAACTTTTCAATACCAGAAACGTCTGCGAGTAAATCCCAATATTTTTGCATCTTGGCTATTTAAAAATCGCCTGAGGATCAAAATCGACTTTTTCTGTTGATTTATTTTTCGTTCTAGAAATTAGAGACACTTTTTCAATTTTACTTTTTGAGCTACCTGTTTCAATCAGCTAAAAGCTTTCCAACTTTCTGAAGTGCGTTTTACTTTGCTATCAAAATACTCTCGCGGATCTCATCGTAATCGAATAAACTGGCACACTAATAGACAAAACGTCCATCGCGATCTAAAATACGACCACGTGTAAATGGTAATTCTTTAGTACGTAATGAGCGGTTATTAGCTTCTTCAATTAAACGCTCAGAATCAAAATATCTGAATATCGGCGACTTTTCCAAAACTAGCCCTGAGAGCATGGCAACCATCACTAAAGCGACCGTACCAAAGCGTTTATATAAATAGCTCGGTGCCGGTTGCATTTCAGGCGCATTTTTGCTGTGCCTTGTGATTGAGCCTTACGTTTTTAATTTGACTAACTTTGCCATGAATCTATGTGTTCTCTTTCGATATAATTATTCTACAAGAATCACTTCTTGCTCTTTTGAATGGATTGCAATCCAAAAAGTTTTCGCAGCCGCCTCTACCCGCGCTTTTTGGCTTTTAGAGTTTTTCTTCTAATTGTAAATGGATATATTGATTATCAATTTACGATTTGCCTGAATATATTGCCCTTGTTCTGCCGTTAATAAGCGCGTTTGATGAGTAACCCAAACTGTGCCAATAGCAGTAAAAAACAATACCAAGTAACAATAACACTGGGAGCTTATTGTGGTTGATAAAATCATCACTGATGATTTGAAATAAGGGATAACGTTCACGGTTTAACATACAGTCCTCAACTTATCTTTTTCTCAGCCACTCTTAACACCGCACTACGTGAACGCGGATTCTCACGAATTTCTTCTTCACTTGGCATAATTGCCTTGCCAATCGCTTTTAAGGAATATCTTTATTCAGTTCACTTTCAAAAATCGGTAAACCACGCGGCACTTCTTTTCCTTTACTATTTTTCTTAATGAATTGCTTAACCATTCGATCTTCAAGCGAATGGAAGCTAATGATAGATAACCGACCTTGAGGCGCGAGTACTTCGATAGCAGATTGTAATGCTTGCGCAAGCTCTTCTAATTCGCTATTGATAAAAATACGAATCGCTTGAAAACTACGGGTTGCCGGATAGTTTTTATGTTTATCTTTAAACGGCACTGCATCGCTAATGATTTGCGCTAATTGCAAAGTTCGGGTAATTTTTGACCGCTTGTACGATTGAAATTCACAATCGCAGTTGCAATACGCTTAGCAAAAACGCTCTTCACCAAATTCTTTTTAATACCCAAGTCAAATCTTCAATAGATACCTGATCTAACCACTCTGCGGCGCAGAAAGCCCTTTTGTGGTATCCATTCGCATATCTAATGGCCCATCGCGCATAAAACTAAAGCCACGTTCTGCATCATCTAATTGCGGTGAAGAAACACCAAGATCCAATAGAATGCCATCAATTTTGCCCATTAAGCCAAGTGACTGGCAAACCTCTGTAATTGCAGAAAAAGCCGTATGGTGAATTTCAAAGCGTGCATCTTCAATTGTATTAGCTTGCGCAATAGCACCGCGGATCGCGATCGGTTGCGATCAATCTGCCTTGTTCACCTAATTTAGAAAGGATTAGTCTAGAATGACCACCACGCCCAAAAAGTGCCATCAATATAAATACCATTTCTTTAATCGCTAAGCCTTCAACGGCTTCATGTAATAAAAACGGTAATATGTTGATGATCTGCGCTTTGCATGTCGGTTCTCGATAGATAGTGAATAATAAAAAGAGTTTATTTAGGGAGAAAAGTTCCTCACAAAGTAAGAAATTTTTATCGGTTCATTCCCAGTGGGGCAAGCAGTTTTACTGATTATTAATTTAATGGGCAAAGAAAAAAAGCGGTCGAATTTTTGCAAAACTTTTCACAAAATTCGACCGCTTGAAACTCAGATTAAACGGTTATTTTTAGCTAATTCATTCAAGCGCTGTTGAATTGCCCGAACATTTTTCATCTGTGAAGAAGTTGGGCATATTTTTGCCAAATCGAATGAAAACCATCAAGGCCCTTGCATCATCTCACGTTTAGCTTCCGCTAAAGGCCATTTTTGATAAATCACCCGATACATCGCTGAAATTAAACCAGTACGATCTGCACCATGATAGCAATGCACCAATACCCCACCTGTTTGTTGCGCTTGGCGAATTTGCCTAGACATCTGCTACTTCTTGTGGGCTGATAGACCATGAAATTAACGGCGTATTCACCAACTTGATGCCTGTTTCGCCAAACGCTTCCTGATCATCATTACGATCAAAAAGCGTAGATTCACAATCGTACGAACATCATACTGCTTAAGTAACGGGTAATCTTTCGCGCTAAGCTGCTCACTTCGAAAGAGTTTTTATCAACCTGATAAAAGATTCACCGATTGATCGACAACCGTGGCCCAATGCGATGTATTTTCAGGTGGCGTTGGTAGCGTGCTTGTTTGACCAAGCGCTAAGTAAAATAACACTCGCGAATAACGCAGATAATTTTGTGGTTCTCATATTTCCTCACAATGAGACATTAAGGTGATTTTGCAAAATTCTCACCAAAATGAACCGCTTGCTTTGCTATTTTTCTGCTGCGCTTCTCGTTGAACTCACGCTTCGCTTTATGCAGAATTTGTTGCTGCTCACGACGAGAATAAATAATTAGCCCAATCATCGCTGCAATAGAAACGCCGTAAGAGAGCCATACATAAAAAGCCATAATTCCCCATTGCGATCGCCAAGGCTTTCAAATTGAAAAGATAAATTCATTCAGTGCTCTTATTTTGTACTCACTAACGCTTTAACCCAAGGACGTTTATATTCATCATTTAATAAAGCGATGCGATAACGCCAAATACTAAACCATGCGGTAAACAGTAAGCTACCGAAAATTGCGAGCAATAGTGGAATAAGCATTTCAATAGCCATTGATGGCTTATCTAATTTAGTAGTGGTTGCGCCTTGATGAAGGGTATTCCACCATTCGACCGAGAAGTGGATAATGGGCAAGTTAATCACACCAACCACCGATAATACGCCAGCTGCTTTCGCGCCGGTTTGTTTATCTTGGAAAGCTGAATATAGCGCCATCACACCAATATATAAGAAAAAAGAGTACTAAAGCAGAGGTTAGCGAGCATCCCATACCCACCAAGTTCCCCACATTGGTTTGCCCCCAAATTGCACCGGTTGCTAACGAAATAAAACGCAAAAACCAGTCCGATAGGTGCCATGAAATCATCACAAATTAGCTTGGCGAATTTGCCATACTAATGCCACTAGCCCTGCTAATGCCATCGACCCGTACACGCCCATTGACCAAATTGCAGCTGGCACATGAATAAAAATAATACGGTAGCTATCACCTTGCTGATAATCTTTTCGGTGCAAAAGCCAAGCCCCAAATAAATCCAATCACTAATAAAATTGAGCAACCAGCCAAGTGTTGGTTGGATTTTTCCTAATAAACGATACAGTGTTTCAGGTTTCGCATAAGGATACAGAAATTTCCACACGAAAATAAACTCAAATTGGTAAGAAATTGATGACCGCTTGTTTGACTACTGCAAGCTAATACGCAACGCACCAGCAATCGCAAAAAGGCGAGAACGTAAGCGTAATTGCTAATATTGCACAAATAATTGCTAGCGCCGCTCATATCCCAGTATTCAATGTTGACGCTTCTAACACCGCTGCAGCAAAAATAAGAACTGGTAAAAATAGTGGCAAAATCAATAAACTTAGCTAAAGTGCCACCTTTTTCGTAATCCAACCGTTAAAAGCGACTCAATCGCTCCTAAACAGCTTAAAATAGGGTGTGCCTAGCAATGAAAGTCAGAACTAAAGCCCACCAAACATGCATCTCTAATGAAAGTAGAATCGCTGCTATTGGTGAAAAGCAGAATCAAAGGCAATCCGGTTAACCAGCTAAATGTGCAAGCACTTTCGCTAAGAAGCACTGAGGCAAACCAACAGGTAATAACATTAATTGTTCTAATAGAACCATCTAAATAATCGTGTTTAAACAAACGTTCAAATGAAAGCAATGCAGACAACAATGCCGCTACCCATCGCAATACTCAGGCGATTTACCTAATAGTTCAGAGTTCGGCGTAACAATGGAAAAAGTGTAATAATCATCAAAAAGAACCACAGCCCGGGTTTAAAATTTCCGCTGGCTTACGAAAAAGCGATGGCAAGCTCTCGACGAATAATCGTAAATAAAATCATAATTTAAATTGATCTAATGAAAGAATCTTAACTTTTTCACTTTGCGCTGTTTGATGGCTGGTAAATATCACCATCGCCTTCATTAGCACAATGTTGCTCAATATGACTAATCAATGAAGCGACACCTTTTATCAATAGCGGTGAAGGTTCATCTAAAATCCAAAAGTTTTTGTTTAGTCAGCCATAATTTTGCTAATATGCCACTGTCTTTGTTGCCCTGCAGAAAGATGAGAACAAGTAAATCTTCTCCTTAATAAGTGCGACTTTATCTAAAAAGCTGCCCACAAGGTTTCATCATCTAAGGCTAAACCTTGTATCTTCTGATAAAAAGCGTAAATTTTTCCCATGGCGTTAATTCAGGTTTCACCCCCGCATGATGCCCCAAATAGAACAATTCTGAATAATAGGATTCTCTATCTTGATGAATGGGTATGCCATTCCAAAGCACTTGTCCTTCAGCAGGCAAAAGCAAGACCAGCTAAAATGCGTAATAAGCTTCGTTTTACCAATGCCATTATGGCCTTCTATTTGAATCCACTCTCACTGCAAATTGAAGCGGAGCAGCCTTCAAACAGGCGATTCTCTCCTCTTTTCACATGCAATGTTATTAAGCTCAAGTCGGTTCATATTCTTATTCGTTAATGCAAAATTTAAAGTAGGCAGTTTAGCATAAGCGCTTGAAATCATGTATGCTTAAAAGGGCAAATTTGTGAGTCACAAGCGGTCTGTTTTTAGCTTTTCTTTGCAAATTTTGATGGGAATCAACCTACTTATAACTGTAAGGTTTCTTTAACAAAAGGAAGCGTTAATTTTTCGCTGTGCTTGGAGAGAAGCCTGATCGAAGCTGAGCCAGTACTTCTAATAGAGATTTTAGGTCTCTATCAAGATGTTTAAGAAGAAAAGTTAGCTACTTCTTCAGTTAATTCAGCCCTTTACTATAAGCTGCTCGCTGTAAGATTACGCGTTTTTGTTCATCATTAAGATCAGGAAGATGGTGAAACCCTCCCCATGTTAAACGAGAACGCAAAATCTGCTAATTTTATTTGAAGCTGATGAGGGGCAATTCTGCAGAAATGATCAACAAAGTCTTATTTCCATTATGAAACAAACTTTGTTGTTCTCTAATTTGATTAAATAGATTAAAAAGGGCTAACTCCCATTCGTCATTACCAGCAACTAGCTCTAAATCATCAATACAGACTACATCTAATTTATCTGCATGTGTCTAATACTAAAGGAGAGAAATACTGACTTTTACTTAATGGAATGTAACTTGCACTCTGTTCATTTAACAGATAATGGTTGCTGATGGCTTTTTAATAGATGTGTTTTACCCGAGTTCGAACCACCCCAAATATAGAAAAAGGTTGTTGAACTTCAACAAAATTCTGACGTAGAGAAGCTAATAATCCTTCATTATTTTCAGTATAAAAATTCTCGAAGGTATCTTCATCAATTTGTAAAATCGGCAGGGAAAAGTTGCAAAACGAATTTAATCTATCAGTTAATCACTATGGCTGAAAGAATAACGGAAAAGTCTGCTCATTGAAAAGCAAATAATAAAAAGGAATGTGAGGAGTAAAGAGAGGAGCTATATCATCATGATGAACGAGCTTTAAAAACTGAATATCTAATTTAACATCTTTTTAAAAACAAAAACCCCGTCACACTCAGTAACGGGGTCCTCTCTATTCAATCCGGCGATGCCCTACTCTCACATGGGGAAGCCCCACACTACCATCGGCATTACAGCATTTTACTTCTGAGTTCGGTATGGAGTCAGGTAGAACTACTGCACTATGGTCGCCGGAATATCCGGTCATGATTCATCTACATTATCTTATCTATTCTTCTTCTCAAAACCAAAAACAAGCCTCAAAACCTTTCATTCCTGCCCAAAAACACTTGAGCGTTGTATAGTTAAGCCTCTCGGGCAATTAGTATCTGTTAGCTCAACGGCTCACACCGCTTACACACCAGACCTATCTACGTCGTAGTCTCCAACAACCCTTACAGTCTTATAGACTGGGAGAACTCATCTCAAGGCAAGTTTCGTGCTTAGATGCTTTCAGCACTTATCTCTTCCGCATGTAGCTACCCAGCAATGCTTCTGGCGAAACAACTGGAACACCAGGGATGCGTCCACTCCGGTCCTCTCGTACTAGGAGCAGCCCCTTTCAATTCTCCAACGCCCACGGCAGATAGGGACCGAACTGTCTCACGACGTTCTAAACCCAGCTCGCGTACCACTTTAAATGGCGAACAGCCATACCCTTGGGACCTACTTCAGCCCCAGGATGTGATGAGCCGACATCGAGGTGCCAAACACCGCCGTCGATATGAACTCTTGGGCGGTATCAGCCTGTTATCCCCGGAGTACCTTTTTATCCGTTGAGCGATGGCCCTTCCATTCAGAACCACCGGATCACTATGACCTACTTTTCGTACCTGCTCGACTTGTCTGTCTCGCAGTTAAGCTTGCTTATACCATTGCACTAACCTCACGATGTCCGACCGTGATTAGCAAACCTTCGTGCTCCTCCGTTACTCTTTGGGAGGAGACCGCCCCAGTCAAACTACCCACCAGACACTGTCCGAGAGCGTGTTTCCACTCTTCGTTAGAACATCAAACGTTAAAGGGTGGTATTTCAAGTACGCCTCCACAATCACTGGCGTGACTGCTTCAAAGGCTCCCACCTATCCTACACATCAAAAATTCAATGTTCAGTGTCAAGCTATAGTAAAGGTTCACGGGGTCTTTTCCGTCTAGCCGCGGGTACACCGCATCTTCACGGCGATTTCAATTTCACTGAGTCTCAGGGTGGAGACAGCCTGGCCATCATTATGCCATTCGTGCAGGTCGGAACTTACCCGACAAGGAATTTCGCTACCTTAGGACCGTTATAGTTACGGCCGCCGTTTACTGGGGCTTCGATCAGGAGCTTCTCTTTCGATAACACCATCAATTAACCTTCCAGCACCGGGCAGGCATCACACCCTATACGTCCACTTTCGTGTTTGCAGAGTGCTGTGTTTTTAATAAACAGTTGCAGCCAGCTGGTATCTTCGACCGGTTCAACCTTCAGGGGTAAACCCTTACAATCTACGCCGGCGCACCTTCTCCCGAAGTTACGGTGCTATTTTTGCCTAGTTCCTTCACCCGAGTTCTCTCAAGCGCCTGAGTATTCTCTACCTGACCACCTGTGTCGGTTTATAGTACGGTTTAGTATAATCTGAAGCTTAGTGGCTTTTCCTGGAAGCGTGGTATCAGTTACTTCAGTGCCGTAGCACCTCGTCATCACTTCTCGGTGTTATGAGCATCCGGATTTGCCTAAATGCTCCACCTACCGGCTTAAACAACCATCCAACAGGTTGATAACCTAACCTTCTCCGTCCCCACATCGCAATTATACCAAGTACGGGAATATTAACCCGTTTCCCATCGACTACGCTTTTCAGCCTCGCCTTAGGGGCCGACTCACCCTGCCCCGATTAACGTTGGACAGGAACCCTTGGTCTTCCGGCGAACGAGTTTTTCACTCGTTTTATCGTTACTTATGTCAGCATTCGCACTTCTGATACGTCCAGCAAACCTCTCGATTCACCTTCATCCGCTTACAGAACGCTCCCCTACCCAACAGTATTGCTACTGATGCCGCAGCTTCGGTGACTAGTTTTAGCCCCGTTACATCTTCCGCGCAGGCCGACTCGACTAGTGAGCTATTACGCTTTCTTTAAAATGATGGCTGCTTCTAAGCCAACTATCCTAGCTGTCTAAGCCTTCCCACTTCGTTTCCCACTTAACTAGTACTTTGGGACCTTAGCTGGCGGTCTGGGTTGTTTCCCTCTTCACGATGGACGTTAGCACCCACCGTGTGTCTCCTGAGTATCACTCTTCGGTATTCGCAGTTTGCATCGGGTTGGTAATCCGGGATGGACCCCTAGCCGAAACAGTGCTCTACCCCCGAAGGTGTCCGCTCAAGGCTCTACCTAAATAGATTTCGGGGAGAACCAGCTATCTCCCGGTTTGATTGGCCTTTCACCCCCAGCCACAAGTCATCCGCTAATTTTTTTCAACATTAGTCGGTTCGGTCCTCCAATTAGTGTTACCCAATCTTCAACCTGCCCATGGCTGAATCACCGGGTTTCGGGTCTATACCTTGCAACTAGACGCCCAGTTAAGACTCGGTTTCCCTACGGCTCCCTTTATTCAGTTAACCTTGCTACAAAAATATAAGTCGCTGACCCATTATACAAAAGGTACGCAGTCACCCCGAAGGGCTCCCACTGCTTGTACGTACACGGTTTCAGGTTCTATTTCACTCCCCTCACAGGGGTTCTTTTCGCCTTTCCTTCACAGTACTGGTTCACTATCGGTCAATCAGGAGTATTTAGCCTTGGAGGATGGTCCCCCATATTCAGACAGGATTTCTCGTGTCCCGCCCTACTTGTCGTTAGTTTAGTACTACAGTAATGTTTTCGGATACGGGATTATCACCCTCTGTGATTGTGCTTCCCAGCACATTCTCCTAACAAAACTGCTATCACTAACAGGCTCTTCCGCTTTCGCTCGCCGCTACTCACAGAATCTCGGTTGATTTCTTTTCCTCGGGGTACTTAGATGTTTCAGTTCTCCCGGTTTGCTTCACTTACCTATGTATTGAGTAAGTGATAGTAGATTCTTCATCTACTGGGTTTCCCCATTCGGAAATCTTGGATTAAACGCCTCTTATCGACTCATCCAAGCTTATCGCAGATTAGCACGTCCTTCATCGCCTCTGATTGCCAAGGCATCCACCGTGTACGCTTAGTCACTTAACTATACAACCTCAAATGTTTTCATTTTAGAAAGCATTGAGATAAGTTTTTAAACTAAACACTTAGCTGCTTTTGTTCAGCTAAGATTTTTTTATTACTCAGACTTTCTCTTATCAGTTTTACTGACTTGAGTAAAAATCTCTCAGTTTTTCAGCTTGTTTCTAATTTTTTTAAAGAACATTAAGACAATAAAAATCATCTTTAAATGGCGTCCCCACGGGGATTCGAACCCCGGTTACCGCCGTGAAAGGGCGATGTCCTAGGCCTCTAGACGATGGGGACAACATTTAAAGATGCTTTCCACTTTGCCATTTAAGGTCGAATATTTTAGCAATTTTGCACTTATTCATCAAGTGCTTATTGCTTATATCAACCACATTATCAAACAATCTGTGTGAACACTTGCAGTCGCTCAATTTTTGGTAAGGAGGTGATCCAACCGCAGGTTCCCCTACGGTTACCTTGTTACGACTTCACCCCAGTCATGAATCATACCGTGGTAAACGCCCCCCCGAAGGTTAAGCTATCTACTTCTGGTACAACCCACTCCCATGGTGTGACGGGCGGTGTGTACAAGGCCCGGGAACGTATTCACCGCAACATTCTGATTTGCGATTACTAGCGATTCCGACTTCATGGAGTCGAGTTGCAGACTCAATCCGGACTTAGACGTACTTTGTGAGATTTGCTCCCCCTCGCAGGATTGCTTCCCTCTGTATACGCCATTGTAGCACGTGTGTAGCCCTACTCGTAAGGGCCATGATGACTTGACGTCATCCCCACCTTCCTCCGGTTTATCACCGGCAGTCTCCTTTGAGTTCCCGACCAAATCGCTGGCAACAAAGGATAAGGGTTGCGCTCGTTGCGGGACTTAACCCAACATTTCACAACACGAGCTGACGACAGCCATGCAGCACCTGTCTCAGAGTTCCCTGAAGGCACCAATCCATCTCTGGAAAGTTCTCTGGATGTCAAGAGTAGGTAAGGTTCTTCGCGTTGCATCGAATTAAACCACATGCTCCACCGCTTGTGCGGGCCCCCGTCAATTCATTTGAGTTTTAACCTTGCGGCCGTACTCCCCAGGCGGTCGATTTATCACGTTAGCTACGGGCGCCAAGCTTAAAGCCCAACCCCCAAATCGACATCGTTTACAGCGTGGACTACCAGGGTATCTAATCCTGTTTGCTCCCCACGCTTTCGCACATGAGCGTCAGTACATTCCCAAGGGGCTGCCTTCGCCTTCGGTATTCCTCCACATCTCTACGCATTTCACCGCTACACGTGGAATTCTACCCTCCCTAAAGTACTCTAGCGACCCAGTATGAAATGCAATTCCCAGGTTAAGCCCGGGGCTTACATCTCACTTAAGTCACCGCCTGCGTGCCCTTTTACGCCCAGTTATTCCGATTAACGCTCGCACCCTCGTATTACCGCGGCTGCTGGCACGGAGTTAGCCGGTGCTTCTTCTGTAGTTAACGTCAATCATCTAGTCTATTAAACTAAATGCCTTCCTCGCTACCGAAAGAACTTTACAACCCGAAGGCCTTCTTCATTCACGCGGCATGGCTGCATCAGGGTTCCCCCATTGTGCAATATTCCCCACTGCTGCCTCCCGTAGGAGTCTGGACCGTGTCTCAGTTCCAGTGTGGCTGGTCATCCTCTCAGACCAGCTAGAGATCGTCGGCTTGGTGAGCCTTTACCTCACCAACTACCTAATCCCACTTGGGCTCATCTCATGGCAGGTGGCCTTGCGGTCCCACCCTTTAATCTCTCGATATTACGCGGTATTAGCTACAGTTTCCCGTAGTTATCCCCTCCATAAGCCAGATTCCCAAGCATTACTCACCCGTCCGCCACTCGTCAGCAAAGAAAGCAAGCTTTCTTCCTGTTACCGTTCGACTTGCATGTGTTAAGCCTGCCGCCAGCGTTCAATCTGAGCCATGATCAAACTCTTCAATTCAAGTTCAATCGCTCAATACTGCTGACATAAAAATGTCACTACTTAAAAAGTATAATGAATTTCTAGTTAGCACCTATTAAGACTTCAAAAATTAAAAATATTTTTAAATCAAGTCAATCAACAAGTGCCCACACAGATTGTCTGATATGTTGTTAAAGAACAAAAATAAACGACGCACTGCTTTTCTGAAGATTC
>BNJT01001051.1_pt1 | contig 96198 bp, 158 predicted proteins | sample 8540491 | NCBI WGS metagenome assembly BNJT01 (sample SAMD00202455, study PRJDB9452) | human saliva metagenome | host: Homo sapiens | reverse complement strand
TGCTGCAAATATAGTCTATTCCACTCTTCCCACCAAAATCCGAATACATTTTTCTCATATATAACCGAAGAAATAAGCTTTTTAAGTCTCTGGGCAGAGAAAACTTTTGCGTTTTTAAGTATAAGGCGTGACCACCAACTGTCCTCCGAGTGTAATCGACAAAGGAACAATTTGGAAAGATCGTCGTAACCCTGCTTAGCCAGTTCTTCACGCAACCATTTTACGTCTTTGTCAATGGCTTCGAGGCACATTGCTCTGCGCCGCACCGTCGGTGAGCAGAGGGTATTTCAAGTTTTCCTCTCCGCCATGACCAACAATAGCTGGCCGTTTTGCTCAACTACTGCACGCTTTACCTTGCGGATGTTGAACACATTGTGCAGCCGCAGCTTGAGGGTCAGTTCGTGCGCCGTGATTTTCGCGCGCTTACAGGCCTCCACATCCACTTGCCCGTTGACGATCACCACGGTGGGGGTTCCGTCAAGCAAATGTTGCAGGAGATGGCTCGCGACTTGAGGCGACGCATGCCATAAACCAGCACGAACCAGATGATCAGCACGATCGCGAACTGCCAAATACGCACATCCCGACTGTAAATCACCCCGCCGATGATGCCACCGAGCACATGGTTCATGATTTGCTCCATGGCACTCGTGGGGGCCAGGTTGCCTTTGCCGGTCATGTTGATGATCGTGACCATGCCAGGAGACCCAATAAAAAACTTCATGGCGATCTCCGCAAAAATTCATTATATTCATTGATATAAGCGTTGAAAAAGTCTCGCAAACGAAGCACGCCTTTCGACGTTCTCCCATGCGAGACAATTGTGTTTCCTATTTTTCTCTGTGCGACTACTTCACGCTGCGCAAAGCCACTTTGAAAATCAAAGTCGAAGCGGGCGGAATGTTGTTGCCCGAACCGTTGTCACCATGCTCGTGAAAGCGGAATATACACTTCCCACTCATCGCCGGGCTTCATGGCTTTGAGCGCGATTTGCCAGCCCTGAATAACTCCGTTGACAGGAAATTCAGAAGGTTCACCGCGTCGATAACTGCTGTCGAACACCGTGCCGTCGATCAGCCGTCCTTCGTAGTCCACCACCACCGTGCTCGAAGCGGTGGGCGACGACCCGCTGCCCGACTTCAGCACCTTGTAGAGCAATCCTCCACCCAGGGCTTTCACTCCGGGCTCTTTTGCGGTTTTGGCCAAAAAAGCCTCGCCCACTTCTCTGTTTTTCACCACGAGGGAGTCTTCGGCACTCGTCGAAGCGGGAATCTCTTCCGCATGACGATACTGCCACTAGGTGCCGCCGGCCACAACAGCCACAGCGACAATGACGAAGAACATAAACAAGCCGCGACGAGCAGGATGTTTGCCGGATTTTGAAGGCGTTTTCTGATTGTCCAACATAAAGACTTTTGAGAATAAAGTAGAACAGAGATTGCGCGCCGTAGCGAGTACATCAAAGCGATAATCGCAGTCACACCACCAAAGATAATACCGGGTGCATTGGCAATTGCAACGGGCCAATCACGGCGCTCCTTAAACAATCCATGACGACCCAGATACAACAGTTGACACAGGCCATGGCCGGCTGCAACCAATCTTTCTCCCGTTCGGGAGCGGCGTTCAAAATAATTACGGATCGTGTTGATGTAAAAACACGTACATGAGTACTGCGGTGACGGTGCCAACGATCCCCATCACGCGTTCGAACTTTGCTTTGTCCATCTCTTATATAATTAAGTGACTGTTTCGACGCCACCACCACCTCGGGTGCCGTCGCCTGCTTTGTTAATATCGCTGCGAATTTAGGAGAAACTTATGAGAGGATCAAATCTACCGCCCCAAAAAGCGAGAATCGACACAACTTTCTTCCATTGCCCGCAGCGTACCGACATAGGGTCTCCCTTTCTACCCACGTTTCTACGCGGAATGCCCTCCTTCACCGCGGTCGAGCGCCTAAATCAGTTCCTCAAAACGGGGGATACCGCGTAAGAAGGTAACCTGCTGCGCAGCATAATCCATCCGACAACAATAATGCTGCAAACCATGCTCACGATCAGATAGTCGACTTTCAAAAACGCTGTTGTAGCTCTGTATCTGATTGAACACTTCCTGCGTAATGGGCACCTGCGCGCCTTTGTACTCCACGATGAGGCGAGGACGCGCCGCCTCTCTGCAAAAAAGCACCGTATCGCACCGCCTGCGCACCCCGCCCACTTCCACGGCCATCCATTGGCCAATAAACCGGCGGGTAGCCGCACGCCCTCAATAAGTAATGTACGAAATGCTGGCGCACCCATTCCTCGGCCGTGAGCGTGACGTAACGCCTGCGAAGCACGTCCCAAACCATTGCGCGCACCACGATCCCCCATGCGCGTGCGTAGGGCGACGGGAGAGCAAATTCAACTTAGGAAAAATCCATAGTCCGTGTAAAACATTCCGGTCAGACAATTACTTACCGCCGGTGAAAACTTCAAACGTCCGTCGTCGTAAAACACACGGATTTCCTAACTCTGCGGGGCTCTTTGTCAAAATAATTCGCGTTAGAAGGATAAGCTACAGGCGTACGCCCTGCGACCTGGCGCTGAGGCGTCGGCTGAGCTTGTACAGGGCGTTGAGGGGCCACGTGAACAGGTTGCGCGTTCTGGCACCGGCTGAGCTCGTCTGTACCACGTCTTCAGAGAAAAAACATCGGGATTTCCGAACCCTGAAGGGGAAAGGTAGAAGAAATTTCCTTATCCGCAGAAACGACATTTTGACTCAATATACCGGAGTCGCCATCGTCGGTTGATCTACGGAATGGAGAATCATGTCACCCTCACCAAAAGAGCAACCAGTTCGTATTGATTTCCGGAAACTCGCGGTGAATCGCCTGCACGTGGTTATTGGTCGGTTTGGTCCGTCCATTGCTGTACTACTGAGATCGTAGCGGGCGACACGCCCAGCTTCATGGCAAAGGCTTTGTTGTAAACCGTAGTGGTCCATGACTTGTGTTTGATGCGAACATGCATGAGGGTCACCGGGATCAGATGTAGAGGGCCATAATATGCGTTTGATTTCGAGTCGACGTCGGAAACGTCATCTACAGGAGGAACAAAATAACGAGGAAGTTGGCTCGATTTAGAAGAAAACGAACAATGTCGTATTTGTTTTCTGTCAGGGCGACAAGCCGAAACAGGGAAAAACAGCGTCGCCGCAGGGGAGGAACTCAGGCTGTGAGAAGCGACCGCCGGCGCCTCCGCCCCTGTATGCATTCAATTGGAGTTGTGCAAGTGCGATAGAATAAATTGTTGCGAGTCGAACGTAGAAAATCGGCACTAAGGTCACGACACGGACAATCGCAGCACAAAATTCAATCGCTGGCGGAGCTGCGCGTCATCTCGTTCATTTAGCAATTCCACAAAGACGAAGTACTGCTTGAGTTCCACTACAAAAAGTAGAGATTAAAAATGAGACGGACAAAAATCGGCGAGAGAAAAATCTACAAATCTATACCACGAAAAAGATTTTACACTAAATCATGAAGTCCGGAGAATCCATCTCACACTTTAGATATACACATTTCTAAATTTAGAGGTGCAAAATAGTATGCGAGCTTTTCTCACTCGAAAATCACGTAAATACATGGTTTTTCAGCCAATATACATTGAAATAGAGGGAGTTATCTCAGCAAAAACAGACTCATACAGTGGAAAAACCTGCTTTTTATGGCAGTTCTAACTCAACAAAATGACAAAAATCACTGGTTTACAAAGTAATACCACCAGAAAAACAAATTGCATATTTAGAGATTTAAAGGCGTAAATCGCACGATTTGTAATTTATCTATCTACACTACGCGAGTTACATTCTGAAAAATTCAAGCGAACAGATTTACATTTCAACATCGTATTAGGATTTTGATTTCAAAACACACCTGTAAATATCCACTTTTGTATTTGTCTCATCAAGTGCTCTCCGCACTCCATTTTCAGTCTAATCAGAGAAACAGCGCACAGAAATGGGCACTTCTACCCCTGTGTACGTAGAAACGCTGATTTTGGGCTTCAGAAAAAGTGATATTTCCTCATAGCTCGCTCAAAGTCAAATCATTGTAATGCAAATCTCCCTTTTCTCGCGTCTCTTCAAATAAATGGACAATCGCTGCGTGAAGTGCAGAAATCACCTGCACAATTGCCGTTTCTCCTCCCACTCCCCCACTCTATCGCCCTCACAGCCCCTCCAAACGCTCAATTTACACCATGGTGTCCAAACGGCCTCCTCCCGTGCGGATCGCTGCATTTCTCCCCCTGCCCGGAGGAGGGCCGCCGGTTGTTGCTCAGCCCGACCTACACTATTATATATAGGTATATGGTAAGCACTCTCGGTCGGCCTCGCAAAAATCTACGGACCGTCGTATGCATTTTCCACAAGATGATCTTCCCTTTTTCGTCTCTATTTCGAGCAAAAATCCGAACAAGAATCTTGAGCACCTCATTTGGCGCCATTCGCGCCTCAAATAGGCGTCCGTAAATCCGATGAAAAGTAAACTTATTGTATCCTTCAAAGTATTCTCTTCCCGCTCTCCGGACTCCCTCCCCCGCGTGGCTTCAGGCATCCGCTTCCGCTCTTCCCTTTCCTTTCGTCCCGTCGTTGCTTTCACATCATTTCCGCACCGATATCGGCGCGGCGCAATCCCCTCGCTTCACTACTCGCCTCGCGCCTTCTCGGCACAATGCGATTGGCTCCTTGTCGGCTCTCGCCGGGGATCCGCTCGCCGCCCGACACCAAGCGAGCACTAACGAAAACTCCCCGAGTTCTCTCAAAAAGAAAACTCGAGGAGTTCAAGCCTCATTTTTACGCAGCGGCGATTCGTCAGTGCAAAATGAAAAAGAAGAGCTCTTTCATCAGATCCTCCGGCGAAAATCGAAGGATTGTCCACCCCTTGCTTCGTGCATCGGTTCGGCGAATTTGACCAATGATGTCCATCACCTTTCGCCCGGTGTAGCACTGCATGGCGGAAGGATGTTGCGCTCGGCCTGCCAATCGGAGATACCGACAAAGGGAAGCGATTCCCGCTCGTGTTTTTCCCGCATAATAAGCCGCAGCATCAGTTGAGAAAAAGAATCGGAAAAGCGCCGGCATGCATCATTTGGATCGGATTCTGCTTCGGATTTTGTAAAAGTAATTCGCTATTCTATTGACCTTTGCCACGTCCTTTCTTCCCAGTGCATCCGTCAGTTCAAAAATATTGAACTCTTTACTCACCCCGATGTGCGACTGCACGAGCGACAGTGTGATGCCTGTGGCAGCGCTGTTAGCCGCCACGATGAGTTTGTCCAGCTCTCCGCCAAACGACTCAAGTCGGCTCCACGCTTCGGCCAGCAATTCAGCCGCCGGCTGTTCGATGGGCACTTTTTCCGTCGCGCATAGTCAGTGACCCATTTCGAGAGTTGCCATTCTCTGAGTTTGGCACTCTCAAAGAGCACGCCCACCTTTTCCAACAATTTGGCTCGGAGCTTGCGCCGATCGAGCGTGCCGTTCATGCGGCATCAGCACAGCCGTAGGTTTGCGCCTGCGGGTATCGAGCGATTTGAGATAAGCGTCGAGCAGGGCGGTGTCTTTGAGGTTTTGCGCCTCGTGAACCAGCACCACTAGTTTTCGGCTCCCATGGGATAGCCCATGGCCGCATGCACAACCGACTGCATGTCGGTTTCTGCACCGAAAAAGGTGATGAGGTTGAAATCACGTTCCTCGGTTTGAGCAGGCTATTGACCAAAAAGTCGGACGGGTGGTCAATATAATATCCTCCTCCCCATGAGTAGTAGACCGGTCGGACTTTGGCCGGCGCACATCCAGCACGATCATTTCGTGCGTGACGGCGTTGGTCGCTTTCTTGGCCATTACCAATCAAATTTTCAGATGTCTCACGGTTTTGCGGTCTCCCTGCAGCAAGCGCAAAGGATTCGATGCCGATGTGCACATGGGTCGCGGCAAAATTGGTGGTCACGTGGTTATCCGACTGCTACGGTTTTCACGCCCTCGGCGTCATCGGGTTGTCGCTCACCAGCAAGAGCGCGCCGTGGGAATGGTTGCTAGAACCCGCAGGAAGAGCGTTGCCGTCTCCATGTCGACCGCCATTGCGCGCGTTTTGCGCAGATAGGCTTTGAAGTCCTCGTCATGTTCCACACTCGGCGGTTGGTGGTGTAGACCGTTCCGGTCCAATAGTCCAACGAAGCGTCGCGCAGCGCCGTCGAGATGGCTCTCTGCAACATGAAGGCCGGCAAGGCCGGTACCTCGGGGAAGTAGTCGTTGGACGTACCCTCACCGCGGATGCCCGCCAACGGGAGCACATAGTCTCCGAGGTGCGTTTTGTTGGAGATGCCACCGGCCTTGCCCAAAAACAAGACGGCACGGGATTGACACTCGAGCAGGTCCATGATCAGGGCAGCATTGGGCGATCCCATGCCGAAGTTGATCATTGTGATTCCTTCGGCCGTGGCAGCGCGCATGTTGGCGTTGAAGCCCACGGGCTTCACCTTCATCTGCTCACAAAAACATGTCCACGTAGTTGTTGAAGTTGGTCAACAATATCAATTCGCCGAACTCACTGAGTTCGAGTTTGGGTGTATCTCTGCAACCAGTTGCCGCAGATTTCTTGTTTACTCGTCATGTTGTGGTTTTGCTTTTTGGTTTATCTTCAACAGAAGTTGTCGATTAGGGATAGAAGCAAAGTTAGAGAAAATAATTCGTTCGCAGCTCTTTTTCCGCTGTGCAAATCCATTGCGCACGCTCCGCGCCTTCGTTTTGCATTTCGCCCGCACGGAAGAAAACGGCCGTGTCCGACCCTCGCAAACTCCCAATTCATGCGCGAAAAACCTCGCAGAAAATCGAAAAAGTAGGGAGGTATTGAGTCAAAATTGCAGCTTTCTTTCGCCCGTTCCGCAGCGTTTTAATACAAATGAGCTACAATAAAACCAACCACATACAATTCTTTGCTTCGCGCATACGCGCTGCAACAACTCAGTTTTCGTTTTTCTTCTTCACCCTTCACCCCTCCCTCACATCATTTTTGTTCCACAATGGGTTAGGTGTGAAGGAAAAAGCCTATTTTTCCTTCACTCTTCCTTCACCCTCGAAATGAGGGAAGCCCACTTTACAGAAAAATCGCATTTCCTCTTTCTTTCTCCGCCGGAAGGTGGAAAAATGTGGAGGTTTTTCGCCCAAAAGTCTTCACCCAGAAATAACTGATCCACAACCAGCCACTTTGAAAGATGGGTGAAGAGGTGAAGGCTAAAAACGAAAAAGTCGTTGTGTGCGCATTATGCGCGCGAGACCCCATCTTCACTCGGAGCACCGAGCGCCCCACTCCTCCGCCTCGAGCCACTTCCACCTCTTCGCGGCGCGCACGCGTCATCGTGAAATTCGACCGCCGTTTGCCCGCTCGGCACGCCCCCGTCAGGGCCCATTTTTCCACAAAAATCACAGGTTAACTTGTCCGCCCCGAATAATTCGTATATTTGCGAGTACTCATACCTAAAATGTAGACCGATGAAACGAAACTGTTTTTCCCTCTCTTATAGTCTTCTGGGCGTCCTCTTCTTGCTTTCGTGCCTCCCTCACTGGCCGACAAGAAACGCTCCGCCGACGCCCCGACGTCTCAAGCATCCAAGACAGCCAGCTTTATTTCAGCGACCGCGTGTTTGCGGCTCCGGCGGTTTGTTCATGCAGCGAATCAAGACCATCCGGCCGATGCCCCGATCGAGGCCACCGACCCTGCCGGCCGGTTTGACCTGGAACGCCGACTTGCGGCGCATCGAGGTAGCGTCTCCACGCCCGGCACCTATCGCTGCAACATCAACCTGATACTCACCGACCGCGTGGACGGTGCACGTCCCTATCCCGTCACCCTCACGGTCGACGAGCGCTATTTGAATTCCCGTCCTGTGATGGGCTGGATTTCGTGGAACGGGTGGAAGGCGACATCTCCGACCGCGTGATTCGTTCGACGGCCGACCGCATGAATGAGCTCGGCTTGAAAGATGCGGTTACCACTACCTCATCATCGACGACCTTTGGCACGCTCCTTCGCGCAATGCCGACGGCACGCCCCGGAAAGATCCGAAACAAGTTCCCCAACGGTATGAAAAACCGCTGTGGACTACGTGCACAGCAAAGGGGCTGAAATTTGGCATTTACTCCGACGCCGCCGACAAAACTTGTGCCGGCGCGTTCGGCTCATGCGGTTTCGAGAAAACCGACGCCAACCAATATGCACTCTGGGGCGTCGATTTGCTGAAATATGACTATTGCCACGCTCCCGAAGATCGGACCGAGGCCGCTCTGCGCTATCGCACGATGGGCGAAGCCCTGCAGAGCTCGGGGCGCGACATCCAATTCTATCTCTGCAGAATGGGGTGTGCGCAAACCCTGGGAGTGGGGTTCCGAAAGCGGCGCCTCGATGTGGCGCTGCACCTACTGACACGCGCGACTGCTGGAAGGGGAAACCCGGCGGCATCGGCGTGCTGCAAAAGCGATCGAACTGATGAAGGACCTTTGGCCCTACGGCGGTGTGAACCGCTACAACGATGCCGACATGATGTGTGTGGGCATTCACGGCAAGGGCAAATCCAGTTCGGACCTCTGCGCCACCGGCCCGGGCATGACGCAAGACGAATATCGCACCCAGTTTGCCCTGTGGTGCATGTGGTCGTCGCCGCTGCTGCTGTCGTTCGACCTCAACCAGCCGCTCTCTGAAGACGACCGTGCACTGATCACCAACAAGGAACTCATCGCCATCGACCAGGACGAACTGGCTCAGCCGGCCGATTTTGTCGCACGCGAAGGCGATCTCTACTATTTCGAGAAACCGCTGAGCAACGGTGACGTGGCGATTGCAGTGACCAACGTGGGCGAGAAGACACAAAATTTCCGCTTAGACCTCTCCCGCTTCCCGCTGACGAAGGGTTTCCGTGCCTTCAGCGTGCGCGACTGCCAGCAGCTCACAGATGTCGGTGCAGTGAAAGGCGGGTTCGACACGAGCGTGCGCAGCCATGCCACCCTGGTCTATCGGCTCTCTGAAAACATCGAGATCGGCAACATCGTGCGCCGCAATCTGAAAAAGACGCTCGCGCCGAAGAACCCAAAAAGAAAACGACTGTGCCCCCACCTCGGCTGCACCCAAACGCGTCCGCAAGTAAAGTAAACATAGGGTGGTTCACTGCGCCTTCGGGATGCGGTTCCGATCTATTTCAATAACCTTCACATACCTCTAAATGAACAAAATCCTACTCACGAGCCTCCTCGCGATGTCGCTGTCCGCCACACCGGCGTTGGCCGATCACTTCACGCTTCCTTCCGGCAGCGCCACCGAAAAAGGTGGTCGCACTGAGCACCATCGACCTCAAAAACGCCACCAACGGCAACAATAACATGCCGATCCAACTCAGCAAGAGTGTGCGCGGTGGCACGCTTAGCAGTGCCGGTGACACCTTCGACTCCGGTTTGGGCGTTCACGCTCGGGCAAAAATCGTGGTGCGACTCAACGAGGGCGTACGCCAATTTAAGGCCACCATCGGGGTAGACGACGGCGCAGACAACAAACCCAACCATGGTATTGTGGGCTGCAACGTGGTGCTCGTCAAGCAAGACGGTACGCGCCAGGTGAAAGCCTCAGGGCGTGATGAAGCGCAGCGACAAGGGGCAGGCAATTGATGTGGATTTGACCGGCGGTAAATTCCTCATTTTGGAAACCACCCTCGGTAACAACAATGATTGGGCCGACCACTTCGACTGGGCCAATGCGCACTTTCTCTGCGCGCCCAACGCGCAACAACCGGAAGTGATACCGGAAGCCGCGATGAGCACAACTCACGTTGTGAAACTTCCCGTGAGCCAAGAAAGCGGAACGGAATACATTCCGCTCAGTTCGATGGACCTGAAAAACGTCACGAACGGCTGGGGGAACGATTCGCTCAACAAGAGCATCGGCACTAACCCGCTGGTGATCGACGACACAACCTACGAAAGCGGTGTGGGCGTACACGCCAAATCGCGTATCGTGGTGAAGCTCAACGGTGCCGTGTCGCATTTCCGTGCGATGGCCGGCGTGGACGCCGAGACCAACAAAGATGCTTCCGATCGTTCGGCCATTGTGGGCTATCGCGGTGATTCTGCGCGGCGAAGACGGCCACGAGAAAGTGGAGTTGGAAGGCACGGCACGTCGCCACGAGCAGGCGGTCAATGTAGACGTTGCGCTCGAAGGCTGGAAATATATGATTTTGAGGTGAACGAAGGTAACGGAGTCGATTGGTCCGATCACTTCGACTGGGCCAACGCCTACTTCGTGTATCGCGAACAGAATTCCACACGCCCTGTCATCGTTTCCAGAAGCCGAACTGACGCCTTCACTGGCTTGCGCCACCGAATTGTTCAGTCTCCCCAACACCCGTTTCCTCCACAAGATTGTTCCCTCTGCTCCTTCATCGACCGTCAGCGTGACGGATCTGCCCGAAGCTTTGTACTGGAATGCACATCGCCACACGGTGGAAGGAAAACTCAGCACCGAAGGTCGCTACAACTTCATGAATTTTGGTAACGACCGACGGCAACACACAGACTTTCCCGGCTTCGGTGACGGTGAGCAAACCAACTGGTACAGCCTAAACCGATGATGGGTTGGATCTCTTGGAACGTGGTGCAAGACAAGATCTCGACGCAAGTGGTGAAAACGGTGGCCGACAATATGGTGAAACTGGGACTGCGCGATGCGGGCTACAACTTCATCATCATCGACGACCTCTGGCACGCGCCCCAACGCAACAGCGACGGCACGCCGAAGGAGGATCCCGCCAAATTCCCCATCGGTATGGGTGCAACCGTGAAATATGTGCACGATCAGGGACTGAAATTCGGCATCTATTCGGATGCTGCCCCCAAAACGTGTGCCGGCGCTCACGGCTCTTACGGTTACGAAAACATCGACGCGAAGCAATACGCCAAATAGAGTCGACCTCCTGAAATATGACTATTGCGGTGCGCCCGGCGATGCCGTTTCGGCTCAACAACGCTACAAGGCGATGGGCGACGCGCTCAAAAGCTCAGGTCGCGACATCCTCTTCTATATGTGCGAATGGGGTGTGCGCGAACCTTGGAAATGGGGTTCGACGACGGGCGCCACGACTTGGCGCGCCACCCACGACACGCGCGACTGCTGGCAAGGAAAAAGTGGCGGCATCGGTGTGATGCAGAGCATCGCCGCCATGAAAGACCTCTGGGCTTACTCGGTGTGAACCGCTTCAACGATGCCGACATGATGTGCGTGGCCATTCACGGCACGGGTAAATCCAGCTCGGATCTTTGCCTCACCGGTCCGGGCATGACGCAAGACGAATACCGCACGCAGTTTGCGCTGTGGTGCATGTGGTCGTCGCCGCTCACGCTCTTTCGACCTGACGAAACCGCTCAGCGCCGACGACAAAGCCATCATCACCAACGCTGACCTCATTGCCATCGACCAAGATGCGATGGGACAACAAGCGGGTTTGTGGGGCAGGGAAGGCAACATCTACTACTTCATGAAGGACCTCGAAAACGGCGACGTGGCTATCTCGGCCACGAACGTGAGGTTCCACTCAGCAGCAGGTGAAGTTTGACTTCTCGAGTTCTCTGCACTCAACATCAAGGGACGCTACTTGGCGCGCGATTGCCAAGCGCAGAAGACCTTGGAGAACGAGGTGGAAACGGGCTTCACTACCACTGCGCGCTCACACGCCACCGCCGTGATTCAGACTGACCCTGAAGGGCACCGGCGTTGCAAGCACGCACTTCGGCCTCCGCTCAATCCAACACGCTCTACGATCTTTCGGGACGACATGCCAACGGCGCAGCGTCTCACGGTGTCTATATCCGCGACGGCAAGCGCGTTGCACTGCCTCTAATGAGATCGACGGGCGCCGACACGTGACACTCGTTCGGCCGACCAATAACCAAAAGATGGGGTGATTTCTTCGCGAAATCGCCCCATTTTCCTACTTTGCCTTTATCTGCCCCCAGTCATTGAGAATCAGCGCAAGTATTTGTTTTTCCACGAGAAAGTTGTATTTTTGCGACGTGATGTGGCACTTTCGCCGCCTCCACTTATTTAGCGCACCAGCTTATGCAGATTCAAGAAATCGCACGCGCCCTTGAAAAATTTCGCTCCGCTGCCCTGCAAGAAGACTACGACAACGCCGGGCTTGCAGATAGGAATAACAGGGGAACGAGTGTTCAGGGGCATTATTGTGTTTAGACGTGACGGAGGCCGTGATCGAGGGAAGCCTCTCGCTTAGGGTTCAACCTGATCGTTGCGCACCACCCGCTTTTTGTTCCGCGGGGTGAAATGTGTGAGCGATCGCACGCAGGTGCAGCGCTGCATCCGCCTGGCAGTGCTGCATGACATCGCCATTATGCGGCCCACACGAACCTGGACAAACGCTCGCGGGGCGTGAATTTCGAAATCGCGCAGCGCCTCGGGGCTCGAACGTCTCGACTGGCTTGCTCCCTTGCGGACAGGATGCCGGCAGTGGGTTGATCGGCGAACTTCCGCAACCGATTGCAGCGACGGCCTGGCTCGAAACGCTGAAAAAGACCTTCGGTGTGGAAGCGTTGCTTACGCTCGGTCCCCAGACCGAGGTGCGCCGCATTGCACTCTGTGGCGGTGCCGGTGAATTTCTCATCGACCGTGCGGTGCAACTGCTGCCGACCTATTTTCACGGGAGAAATCGGCTATCATCACTTTTTCGGTCACGAAAACGAACTCTGGCTCGCTGCCTTGGGACACTATCAAAGTGAGCGCTTTCACCATCGATCTGCTCGAACGCATCCTTCGTCACCACTTCCCCGATCTTCCCACGGCGCAAAACCACGATTTGCACGAACCCCATCCATTATCTCTAAAAAACGCGCGGCGAAATGCGCACCGACCGTGCCGCCTTTCCCGCATCCGGCTGAATAAAATACCACTTATCATATGGCAAGCAAAAAGAAAAATCCTGCTGACCTGTCTGTGGAACAGAAGTTGAAAAACCCTCTATCAACTGCAGACCAAACTTTCCGAGATTGACAAAATCAAGACCTTGCGCGGCGAACTTCCGCTCAAGTGCAAGATTTGGAAGACGAGATCGAAGGACTGACCCACCGTCTGAAGAAGTACGAAGAGGAGATCGATGCGATCAAAGCGGACATCACCTCACAAACACGAAGACATTGCCACAGCGCAAGAAATGGTGTCGCGCTATGAGAAGCAACTCGACAACGTGAGCAACAACCGCGAATACGATAACCTGACGAAGGAAATCGAATTCCAGGGGTTGGAAATCGAATTGCTGAAAAGAAAAATCCGCGAAGCAGAACGCCTCATCGAACTCAAACAGGGCGATCTCGACCGCGACAATGAGACGCTGCGTGTACGCCAACAGGATCTCGAGCTGAAAACGTACGGAACTCGACGAAATCGTTTCCGGAGACCAAAGCGGAAGAAGAGAAATTGCGCGAAAAAGCCAAGGCACTCGAAAACCAACATTGAACCGCGTTTGCTCACCGCCTTCAAGCGCATTCGCAAGAGTTCGCGCAACGGTCTCGGCATTGTCTACGTGCAACGTGACGCCTGCGGTGGTTGCTTCAACAAAAATTCCACCTCAGCGACAGCTCGACATCCCGCATGCGCAAGAAGATCATCGTCTGCGAATACTGCGGTCGCATGCATGATCGACCCGAACTGGCCGGTGTGAAAATCGAAGCTCCCGTCGAAGAGAAGCCCAAGCGTCGCGCTACGCGCGGAAAAAGACCGAAGAATAAGGTGCTTTCGCCGAACGAATAAAGGCACTCTCGCTGCCGCCGCCGGTCGCCCTGTTTTGTGGAGGGAATCGTAGTGCGGCACCGAAAAAGGCGGGGCGGCGTGACCTCTAGCATAGCCCTTCTGCTCGAAAACTCCGTGTCTCGAGCAGAAGGGTTTCGTTTTCGGGCTTTTTCTCCGTTCCCCTCCTTCTTGTTCTCCCTCTATCTCCTCCATCCCTCTATTTTTCTCTGCTCTCCTTCATTTTCTTTCTGCTCATGAAACTCCTTCTTCTTGTCGTGGGTCGCACCGTCGACAAGCATCTTTCTGCCCTGATCGACGACTACGCCGGCCGTATCAAACACTATGTTCCGTTTGAAATGGAAGTCATCCCGAACTGAAGAACGCCAAATCGCTCTCTTTCGAACAACAAAAAAGAGCGCGAAGGTGAACTGCTCCTTCGTTCGCTGAAAAGAAGGCGATGCCGTTTGGCTGCTCGATGAGGGTGGCCGAGAATTCCGCTCGTCGAATTAGCCACTTTTCTCGATCGCCAGCACAGCAGCGGTGCGCGCCGTCTGGTCTTTGTCGTCGGCGGTCCCTACGGCTTCGCTCCCGCGGTCTCATGCACGCGCCAACGGCAAGATTTCTCTCGCGTCTCACCTTCTCTCACCAGATGGTCCGCTTGTTTTTCACCGAACAACTCTCACCGAGCCATGACTCATCTCTGCGCGGCGAACCCTATCACCACGAATAACCTCTGTCAGCACGCATAAATCCGATCTCCTCCCATGAAAACCATGCTTCTCCGCGCTCCGTCTCCTCCTCCTTTTCCCCGTCGCTCGTCGACACCTCGTCCACCTTGGCTTTCTTGCGCTTTTTCCACATGGCTCCTCCCTTTTGGGGACAACGGCACGAAGGGCTGTTTCACACCTCGAAAGCATAATCTGCACGCTTCCGCGCGTTGGAATGGAATGTGGAAAATCTCTATGATACCCTCCACGATGTGGGTTTCGACGACCGGGAATTTCTCCCCAATTCCGAACGACGTTGGAACACGCCGCGCTACTGCTAGCAATCCTCGCTTGCCAAAACCATTCTTGCCGCCGTGGGCTGCAACCCGTCGATCTCGTCGCGCTCTGCGAAGCGGAAAACGACAGTGTGATGCACTTTTTGTGTCGTCGCACGGCTGGCCCGTCTCGGCTACGAATATCTGGTCACCCACAGTGCCGATCGTCGCGGAATCGACGTCGCCTTGCTCTACCAACCCGGAAACCTCGCGCTGCTACACAGCGAAACCTACCGCGTTCCGTACGACAGTCTGCGAGAACGCCCCCACGCGCGACCTACTTCATGCCGCCGCCGCCTCCCTTCGGCGACACACTCGACGTGTTCGTGGTCCACTTCCCTCTCGCCGCGGCGGCGCCAGCATCTCCGAACCTTACCGTTTGCGTGCCGCAGGAATCTTGCGCCATCTGGCCGACAGCATCGCCCGCTGCCGACATACTCGCGCCTACTGGCCATGGGCGATTTCAATGACGAGCCCACAACGCTTCTGTGAGCCGTGTGCTCGCGCCGACCTTCGCAGAACTCCACCTCACACGCCACTCTGCTCCCCGCCGAAGGCCACGACGACATCGAAGGCAGCTATTATTTTCGCGGCGAATGGAGTCGCATTGATCAAATCCTCGTCTCGCCCACACTCCTTTCGCCCACAATGAAGTTCCACACCACCCCACAGTCTGTTCATCTCCTCGCTTTCCCACCTTTGCTCGAAACACTCGGCCGCGGCACGCTCTCCAAACCCTTCCGCACTTACCTCGGTCCGTTCTACCACGGGGGCATCAGCGACCATTTACCGCTCTGCATCGACTTTTCCTATTGATTGCAGGTTTGTCTCCCCTACTCGTCCCCAAATGCGGGCAGCGGGAAAAGAAAGGGAACACAAGCAAACGAACAGCGAAACAAGCAACGTCCGAATCGGCGCAAACGCAAAGAAAATAGCAGACCAAAGAGAAGCCACAGCGACAACAAGCGCACAACGAGGAGCAAGAAATACAGCGCCCCACAGAAACAATGCGAGAACAGGGGCACGTTTCCCCACGGCATCGAAATACTCCATTTACTCGGCGTGAAAACCACTCGATGAACACAAAAATTAATGGGACAGCCGTCATCACGGTGCCCCATTAACCAACACAAAAACTAAACTAGACTTAACTAAACTATTTTCTCGTTATCATCACGACAACTACATAGTGCAAATATAGACCTTTCGACAACATACTGCAAGCAAAGCTCCATAAAAACGGACGATCAGACGCGATTTTAACTCAAAAGTTGCCGTACAACACAAAAAGGCCGAAAGAAAAGGGTCATTTTCAGTTTTGAGCCTTCGAGAAACCTTTTTCTCACGAAGTGGATGCGCCGACACGTCTTTGCGATCCACATCCGTGTTTCCCACTTCATGCCCTTTATTTCCCTGCCGCGGACGCTGTTTGCCCGCTCGCAGACATTATATACCGCTATTCAGGTTTGAACGGTTCGACCATGCACTGCTGCAAGTAGGCGTCTGCCAACACTCATCGGCCGCCATCGCTTCGACGATCGGCACCGCACGCGGCAACACGCACGGGTCGTGGCGTCCCTTGGCATGCACCACCGTCGGTTCCCCGGTGGTGGTCACCGTCGGCTGGTCACGCAGTAGTGTCGCCACCGGTTTTGAAAGCCACACGGAACACAATATCTTGTCCGTTGGAGATGCCCCTTGGATCCCCACTGTGGTTTGTCGCCGTGGAGAAATCGGGTTCAAAGACATCGTTGAGTTGCGATCCGCGCAATGTACAACCGGCAAATCCATCTCCATATTCGAAGCCCTTGGCCGCGTTGATGCTCAGCATCGCCGCACCCACTGCGCGTGGAGCTTGTCAAACACCGGCGCGCCCCATCCCGGGCGGACAACCGCGCACCACACATTCGATCACGCCACCCACAGTGTCTCCATCGGCGCGCACCTCGAGAATTAGGCGTTCCATCTCGGCCGCCACCGCCGCATCGGGACAGCGCACGGCATTCGTTTCGATCGTATCGAGCGGCAACTGGTGATAATCGCGATCGAGCACCACCCGCCCACTTGTCGGGTCCACGCCTTGATGTCCACGCCCAAATCGGCCAGGAGGTTTCGCAAAAGCCCCTCCCACCACTCTGCTGATGGTTTCGCGCGCCGAACTCTCCCTCCTCCTCGGTGGTCTCTCACGCCATATTTCATTTGATAGGTGAAATCGGCGTGCGAGGAGTCTGAACAGCTCGCGCAGATTGTCATAGTCTGCCGAATGCTGCTGCTCGTTGCGCACCACAAAACCGATGGGGCACCCCGTAGTGCGGCCTTCAAACACCCCAGAAAGCAGTTCCACGCGGTCACCTTCGCTGCGTGGGGTCGTGATCCGCCCTGTCCCGGACGTCGTCGGTTCAATTCGCGTTGAATGTAGTCCACATCCACCTTCACTCCCGGCGGCATACCGTCTATCACGCCGCCCACCGCCGCACCATGGCTCTCGCCGAAGGTCGTCAGTCGAAAATAATGTCCCAGTGTATTCATCTTGTCGCTGTTCGTTGGTTCATCAGACGCTCTCGCCGTCGGCGCAGAACCACTCGCCGCCAGCCTCTGTACATCACACACGGCTGAGCAAAAACGTCCGTTTTTATAACAAGGGAGAGCCTTCGCGCCATCGGTGCGAAAGCTCTCTTTTGTGTTCTCGACGCGCTGGTCATTTTTCCACCGCAGGCACAACCGCCTTCGTCGTGCCCATGCTCGTGGTGGTCGTGCTTGTGCCGTGTCCACCACAGCATCTCGTGATCGTCGCCGTGGCCGTGTCCGCCGCAGCACTCGTGATCGTCGCCGTGGCCGTGTCCGCCGCAGCACTCGTGATCGTCGCCGTGGTCGTGACCGCAACCGCAGCCACAGCCTTCGCCCGACATCATGTTGATCATGCCCTGGATTTCCTCGGGCGTGGCCTCACGTGCCGTCACCACCTTGCCCACATAGTGGAGATCGCGTCCGGCCAACGGGTGATTCAGTCGAGTTTCACCTTGTCGTCAGTCACATCGAGCACCAATCCCTCAAAGCGCATGCCCTCTTCGTTGACCAAGGGCAAGATGGCCGGGATAGATTTGTGTTTTTGTCGAAACGTCCGTCGATGTGGAACATCTCTTTGGGCACCCTCGATCACGTGTTCCTGCTCGTAGGGGCCGAACGCCTCTTCCACGCTGAGCGTGAAATCGAAGCTGTCGCCCGCATTGAGTTCTGCCACCTGGGCCTCGAAAGCCGGCAGTGCAGCCGAAAGGCGGTGATGAACTGGAAGGGTGCTCCTCGGGGAGCTTCTTCAAAGATTTCGTGGATGCCCTTCTCGTTGTCCGAATAGAGCTTATAAGCCACGGTGATATAGCGATTTTTGTTTTCTGCATGTCTGAGATTATTTAGCGTGTGATTATGAATTCGTGTTCCGTTAGGAGCGGCCGGCGCTAATTCAGTTCGAGTTGTAGTTCTATGGCCAGCTGCCTGAAGGCCCTCAGTTGGTTTCGACCAGCTCATGCGAAAAATTTCGCGGGGTGAGAACACCCGCTTTTTCTCGCGTCGCTCGGTGCTCACGGCAAAAACCACCGTGACCCCGTCGTTGTGCAATTCCGGCGCAGGAAAGCCGTGAGCTGCGGACAATTTTTGTTCAGATAGGCCGCCGCCACGTTTTTCTACCACCGCGACCACCTGCTGCGCCTCGCCCAGTTGCGGGCGAATCATTTCAAGCGTCCGCCTCGGCCAGTTGTGCCGTGGCAGTTCGTTGGCAAATCGCATCCACGAGGTACTCCAATTGTTCCACGGTGAATGCTTCGTAGCGCAGTTCCGTCGGCGTCGTCGGGAGTTCGTTGACATCGCGGGGCCGATCGTCGTCCTCGTCGCTCGTCGCGGTTGCGATTTTCGCGAGCGAGACGGTCTGCAGTCTTGCCGCGGCCAGTTGCTGTTGCGCCGTGCGCGGTGTCGGCATCGGTCAGGGCGGTCGGCCGTGAGTCACCGCCGTCGGGGTCATCGCGCGGCTTGCCGTCCGAGCGTTCGCAGAAGGGGGCGCACTCACGTTTTCTGTTGAGGCGCGCCCGGCCGTCGGCACCTGGTCCGCTGCCGCTTAAAAGATGGGGAGAAGTCGCAACGCAGGGGCGACGCCGGAAGGGAGGGCACGATCCTCTTGTTGCAAGAGTTGTGCCACTTGATCAGTCGTCAGTTCCACCAGCAGGCGCTTGTTGGGCGCCGTGCGGTGAATGATGTCGCAATCGTTGCACAGTTTCAGCGCCGCATACAAAGGAAGCGCGGGGTGCAGCGTGCCGCCTGTTCGGCATAACGTGCCCGCACGCTCTCCGCCACTTCGAGGCGGGAGGGTCTGTGCGTCGCGGCTCACCAGCAGATCGCGGAAGTGCGCGCCAGTCCGCCGATGAAATGCCCGCTTCGAAGCCCTTGCTGAGCAGTCTTGTCGAGCAAGAGCATCATACCCTGCGGGATGTCGACCTTCAACAAAGCGGTCGGTCACTCGAAATAGTAGTCATAGTCCAGCTTACATTGAGGTTTTCCGATCGTCTGGGCGTAGGTGATGTTCCCGTTCGTGAACGAAGCCACCTGATCGAAGATCGAAAGCGCGTCGCGCATGCCACCGTCGGCCTCGGGCTGCGACATTGAGGGGCTTCTTCCTCATACTTTATGCCTTCGCTCTCGGCCACATGCTTGAGATGCGCCACCGTTTCGGGCACTTCCATGCGGTTGAAGTCATAAATCTGACAGCGCGAGAGGATGGTGGGCAGGATCTTGGCTAGCTTCTCGGTGGTGGCCAAGATGAAGATGGCGTGTGCGGGCGGTTCCTCGAGGGTTTTGAGAAACGCATTGAAGGCCGCCTGCGAGAGCATGTGCACCCTCGTCGATGATAAACACCTTGCAGCGTCCCACCTGCGGCGGAATTTGCACCTGCTCGGTGAGGTTCGCGAATGTCGTCGACCGAGTTATTCGACGCCGCGTCGAGCTCATGGATGTTGTACGACCGCCCTTCGTTGAAGGCCACACAGCTTTCGCACGCATCGCAGAGCCTCCCGTCGGTGTGGGGTTGAGACAATTGATGGTCTTGGCAAAGATGCGTGCCGAAGTGGTTTTGCCACCCCTCGGGGGCCGCACACACAATAGGCGTGCGCCAATTTCCCGCCGGCGATGGCGTTTTTCATTGTGTAGTGGTTGGGTGCTTTTCTGCCCCTACCAGCAGCGTCGAAGCTGGTGGGGCGATATTTTTCGGCCGAAACGATGTAGTCTGACATACCGGTTGATGTTTACGAGACAAAGATACAATTATTTTCGCGAGCTACGCCTCGTGGGTCGCTGTCCGCATCGTAGCTTTGCGCCATACTCAGATTCCCATTCCGTCCATGTCCCCGCGCGCGCCTCACCCCGCTGTGCCGTCGCGCCCGCGGAGTTGGACTCACCTCTCCACGGCTCCCGCAGCTCCTCTCGCATGAGCTCTCCTCGACAGTCCCGTCAATCAGACCTGCGGCGCATCGCCGCGATGCGGCGCCAACGCCCCGACGGGCCGCGGTCGGCAATCGCCATTCATCGTGGTGGTCACCGACCGCGCCCAAAGTGCCGATCAAGCTCTCTCTCTCGATTCTAGCGGCGATCCGTTCTACAGCGCGTGTGGTCGTCGGGCTGATCGCATCCGCGCAACCCTACCTCTGAGCGGTTCGCAGCGATGGGCGGTTTGCTCAACGCCGCCCACGCCCTCAGTTTGGGGTGTGCCTGCTGGATTCACCGCGCTCGCGAAATCTTCGAACGCCGGAGGCAAAAGCCCTGCTCAGTCAGTGGGGCATCGACGCCGACGTGGAGGCATCGGTTGCTGCGTGGTGGGACAAAGCGAACACTTCCTCCCATCCCCAAAAGCCCGCAAAGAGGGCTACATCCGTTTCGTCTGATCGCCTGCCCCACCCTTCTGCTCGCACAACTTTCGACCCACCGGGGCGATGGACGCACCTCGCCGGAGACAAAGACGCGAGCCCATCAGGGCCGCAACCTCCCTCCTTTCTTCCAATTCCTCTCCTTTTTTCGTCGCTCCTCGCGCTCGTATGACGCGCGCACCACGCACGCATCAACTGGTTTTCGTTTTCTCTTCTGCTCCTTCACCCACCCCTCGCAGCCATCTGTTGCTCTGATAATTAGAGTGAGACTTTGTCTCGGGGCTTCACCTTTGCTTCACCTGACTTTCGCACAAAGAGTCCCTGCCGCAACAACCTGCATCGCACGTTTCTTTTCGCAGTGAACTTTGTATGAATCGTTAATGTCACCCCTTTTTGCCTGACGTAGTGCAGTGAGGTTCAACGGATTGGCGAGAAGTGGGTGAAGGGTGAAGGCTTTTCTGAAAAGCAGCTGACGCGACGCGGGCACGCACTGTGCGCGTCCGAGGGCACTGCTGCCCGCATGGTCACCCTTCACCTTCCATCTACGAAACGCGGCCGGCAACCTGCGAAGGCGTCGCCGCGCTGCAGGTCAACTGCAGCATTTTCAATCAGGAGGAACCAAACTGCGGAGGGCTTCAACATAGGTCGCGAAAGCCTCGCGACCCCTGTTGCCGTCATGCGACAAATGGTGCGCGGGCGTTTGGCAGATTGGGTTTGAGAAATTTCAATGTAGACGTGTCTGTCAATTTGTCAAGTTGCACACTCAGGTTGCCTGCCGTCGGCTCCGGTGCGTTCGCGGAGGAAGGTGAAAATCGGCCTCCTCCGTTCATCAGCACCGAAACCACCGCCAATCGGAGCCGAGGTGAAGCAACGGATCGAGATCAGGGGAGTGCGATAGAACATCAGTCAGGGTATTGTTTTGGGCACGGCGCTTGGTCTCCGCCTGAATGGATGGCGGAATGACAAACATGGCCGCGTTAGCTCGCGATGAAAAGTGGCATCGCCTCACACTGAGCAGTGAACTGTCGGCAATGGCTGCGTGATGACAAAGCACCGGCCAAGATGGAGAAGCCCCGCCGTAGAGCATCGATCGGTAGTCGAGCAGCAGCCCAACGAAGGCGGTGCCCATCGCCCACGACCAGAGAAACACTTGAAAAACGCGATCCACACGCCGGATGACCGCCCAAAGGAGAACAGCAGGCAGATGAGCGCGAAGGCGAAGGAGAGGAAGGTCACATAGCGCCATGCATGCTCGAGATCATGCGATCGGTATAGCTGAGGCATAACCTTCGGTCGTGTTTTGCGCGAAATCAAGCGACTCAAGGGCAGGCCCAGCAGGAATCAGTGCCCAAAGCACGTTGGACAAAAGCGCTTTGGGTGAAAATGGCCACCCCCACGCCAAAGAGGGGCAACGGCGATGTCGAGGTAGCCCCAAAAGAGATGGAGCGCGGCCGTCCTCAAAATGGTAGACAGGTGCTCGACAATCATGGCAGAGATGAGTTCAAACTCTCTCGTCCAGTCATGGGTTGTTCGTACTTCATGGAGTTGTGATTTTGGTGTTTTCGCTGTGGCGCGTCCGCTCTGTCTGCGACCGGCGAGAGTGCACTCGCGAAAAACAGGTTTAAGCAATAAACTTCACCACTTTCAGCTACTCAGGATTATCGCGAATCATCCGCTTTCACATGGGCAAATGAAGGTTTTACAATATAAACCAAACAAAACGGCAATTATTTGAGTCGACCTCGCATGCGCGACCGTCTTCGGCGCCGAAAAACAGCCATTCGCCACGCTCACTCTCACGGGGAACGGCACAAAACACCAGCGGCCCCGCACCACCTTTCGGTGGCGTGGGGCCACTGATCCTGCAGGTCGGTCGGCCGTCAAAGGGTTGTGCGATGGCTTCGGCAATGCCGCCATCGCCTGTTCCAGCACGGCTGCGGGCGTACCGACATTGAGCCGCATGAAGCCCGCGCCGCCCATGCCGAACATTTCGCCGTCGTTAAGCGCCAGATGGGCTTTGTCGACGAACAAATCGAGCAGCTGCTCGCGGTTCAAGCCAAACGGCGACAATCCGAGCCACGCAGGAAGCTGGCCTCAGGGACGCACGGGGCGCACTAGCAGGAAGATGGTCGCGGCAATAGGCTCGACGAAACGAATGTTGTCTCTCCCACGTAGGCTAAGATCTCGCGACGCCATGTTTCACCGCGTCGGAAGGCGCACGATGGTGGCAATCGGCGCGAAAACAGTGGGCTCGTTCAGTTCACGCGCGCAAACCAGTCGAAAAAGCGCCGGCGCAAACCGGCGTCAGGGCACGATGGCGTAGGAGCTGACCACGCCGGCGAGATTGAACGTCTTGGTGGGCGCGCCGAAGGTGATGCTGTTCGCCGCCGCACACTCGGCCACCTCACGGGACAAATGGCATCGCACGCGCAAACAAGGCCATGTCGGCATGAATTTCGTCGCTGACCACCAAAATGTCGCGCGCCGCACAGAACTCAGCCAAACGAACGAGTGTGGCCCGGTCCCAACAGCGCCCTCCGGGTTGTGGGGATTGCATGCAAGACGAGGACTTTGCAGCCGTCGGCCACCGCAGCCAGTTGGTCAAAATCCATTTCGTATTGTCCGTCGTCGCTTTTCCTTGCTACAGAGATTTATTACTCAGAAGCCCTTTTCAATGAGCTTTGTATCCTCTCAATCTTGCAAAGGAGAAAATCACAGGTTTCTTCTTGAAACACCCGCTAAATATCCAGCATCATAGAACATTCTTACCAATTCAAATAGCCAGCGATCAACCAAATGGAACTGCCTTTTTTGTTTTTATATTCGACTATTTGAGATGCTCTTTCTTGAGTTCTTCTAATGGATGCAATCTTAGTTTTGTATATAGAGTCTCTTGTACTTCTAATAGAAGACATAAGGCCTCTTGAATAAGCTTATTCGATGTTTTGAATCCATATTCTTCCGTGCATTAATACGAAATTTCTGCAGCAGCGGGCATCTGCATCTAAAAAGCGTTATCTGCGAGAGGCCCCGTAGGGCGTCACACAAACGAGGAAAAGCCGGCCCTTAGGATTGCTTCTTCATGTTGTACCAAGCCACATGGCGACAGGTAGAGTCTGGAAGGCGGCGAACAGGGGTGTCGTAGTTTTCGAAGTATTCGAACGCGGCATTTGCAGACCGCACGGATGTCGTAGGCGATGAAGTCCACATGAGACATGGAAGCGTCCCACAGCACGGCCGATGAAATCGACACAGTGGCCTTCGGCGTGGGGCTGACGAGTTCTCGAGGCGGTGCAGGCCTCATCGATAGCTGCCTCGCGCTCCGCTTCGGGCATTTCGTTCAGACCGGGCACGTCGAAGGCGAAGAAACCGCCACACTGCCGGAAGCGATGGAGGTCTTCGAGTCCCGATTCGTCGCGCGCAATTCGCCCACGAGACGCGGTATGGTGGTGGTGCCGCGAATGATGTCAAAACGGAGATCTTCGGGTCTCGATGTTTTTCCTGCTCTTTGAAACTATAGTTCATCGTGCCCTGCAAGAGACGACGTCGATGTTCTCCCATCGGGGATCGTCGCCGTAGCGTTCGGCGAGCACCCTCACGCAGTTGGGCGAGTGGGATGCTGTCTTCAGGGCGCCGGGGCTTCTTCCAGCACTTTGATCACCGAAACAAACCTCGGTGTTCACCAGTTCGCCCACGGCATTGTCGACCAGCACCTCGGCGCGCCCCAAGCGGGGCTTTCGCCTCGCGCAACAAAGGGGTGGTAGACTTCGAGCACTCACGCTTTCTCCCGCCTTTCATCCTCGGTGAGGACCACCTTCACCTCTTCGGCGGGACGGGGCCTTCGCTGAAAAGTGATGGCAGATCAGGGGTTGGCGTTGCGACCGATGGAGAATTTCCAGTGCGCGCACTCGATTCGGGCATGCGGCTCAGAAATAGCGGAAAAGCAAGTAGAACATCCACGTGCCACCGGCTGAAAAGGATGATGTGATAGTTTTTGTGCCGATCCTCGAACGAAAGATCGAAGGGAAGGCTGTTTTGCAAACTCGAGAAAGCCAAGTGCTGAATTTCTTCGCTGGACGCGCCTTCGTCGACGAGACGACGCAACTCGGCTTCCGTGCTCGGCAAAGTGCGGTCCAAGTTTGTTCCACGCGTCTCCCGGCAAACGAGCCTCTGACGCTAACGGGGGAAGGCCAGGAACTTGCAGCAATCGTCGAGCAGCGCTTTCGCATCGTCGCGCAACGAATCGTAGGGATTGCTGTCGAGAGTGCGAAGGAAGTGATCTGGCGGCTTCGCCTTCGCGGTCGAGATGATAGAGCGCAAAACCCATGCGGTGGTTCCAGGAGTTCGTCTTTCTCGCTCTCTTCGTCTCGCACGCTCTCGAGCACACTGAATGGCCGTTTCATAGCACTCGGGCTTGTCTTCTTCGCCAGCTCAGTTGTTGTAGGCTCAGGCCCAATCAGCCCATGCGCTCGCGGGTGAGCGCAGGTTGTGGGAGCGACTCGAGCAACTCGATGATTTTGGCAGGCCTCGTTGTTTCATGCCAGGCCGCAATTTGCTTATCGATGTCTTTCAATCGTGCCGTGTAAGGATTAAGTGATGAGCAAAGCACAAATAAACTTTTGATTTCAGGCGAAATGCAGCTATATTTTCACCTTTTTCGACCACGCTCCCACCGGAGGAGCCAGATGAAAACAACACGAGACGAGATAAAAATAAGGCGCGCCTTTGTATGATTGTTGAGATTTGTTACCTTTGTATGCGAGAAGCGATGAGGCCCTCGACGGATCATGCTGCTTTCCTCGATTTTGTGAGTGAGGAAGGCCCCAATATATAGGAGTGCGCTCGCGCCTCCATCCACTGTGTGTGCGTCACACCATTCTCTTGACTTATGCAGCAAAAACGACAGCATTGTATATCATTCCTACCTATAATGAGAAGGAAAATATTGAAGCCATCATTCGCGCGGTGACGGGTTTGCAAGAACATGGCACGCTGACATTTTGACATCGACGACGGCAGTCCCTGACGGCACCCGCCGACACGTGAAAGGATTGATGGCCGAAGAGTTCAAAGACCGCGTTTTCCTCGTGGAACGCCAAGGCAAACCTCGGTTTGGGTACGGTCACATCGCGGGCTTCAATGGGCGCTCCGAACACCACTACACGAATATGTGTTCCGAGATGGACGCCGATTTCAGCCACGACCGAAAGACCTGCCGCGCTCGCAAGGCTTGGCGCCGAGGAAGGCTACGACCGTGGCGGTCGGCCTGAGTCGCTACGTGTCGGGAGTGAATCGTGGTCAACTGGCTGATGGCTCGCACTGATGAGCTATTTCGCCTCGAAATACGTGCGTTTCGTCACCGTTTCCCCATCAACGACACGACGGCGGGTTTCAAAGTTATCGCCGCCGCGTGCTCGAGACCATCGATCTCGGTGCGATTCTGCCCAAAGGCCATGCCTCCAAATGAGATGAAATCACGGCTGACAAGCTCGGCTTCCGCATCGAAGAGTGCCGCCGTCTTTGTCAATCGCCAACTGCGCACGAGCAAAATGAGTGGCGGCATCTCTTCGGCGAAGCCCTCTTCGGCGGGATGCGCCACGCTGGGCCGGCTCTCACCGAGGAAAGATCAAACCCCGCAAAGCCTGATATCTTTTACGATGCCTCGGCAATGCACACAGCAGTCTTAGGATCTTGGCGTGTCAACAGAACGGGGCAACTTATCAAAAATGCCATCCTCGTCAACGAGGGGGCGCCAGCTCAGTGCCAGCATCGTCATCGAAGACGATCGCATCGAAGAGATTCTCATCGACGCGACGTCACCCGGTACTTCCCACCGACCCTCCACCATCGACGCGAAGGATGCCACCTCCTCGTGATCGATCGACGAACATGTTCACTTCCGTGATCCTGGGTTGACGCACAAAGCCGATTTCGACAGCGAAAGTCGCGCAGCGGCGCAGCGGGCGGCGGGACCACCGTGCTCGACATGCTGAACACGATCCCCGCCACCGTGACGGCCGAGTGCCACAAGAAAAGATCGAACGGGCAAAAACCCTCTGTCACGTGAATTTCGGGTTCTTTGTCGGTGCCACCGCCGACAACGCCCACCAGCTTGCGCGCAAATCAATCCCAGCATTGTAGCGGGTGCAAGTTCATGCGGCAGCACGGGTTCGCTTCAGGCTGGAAGATCCCGACGCTACTCACTCACCGTGTTCGAAGAATCGCGACCCTGACTCATGGTACATCGCGTGAAGACACCCTGATGATCACCGCCGCGATGAAAGAACATCAAGCGCGCTTATGGGGCAGACCCGCACGTGCGCCATCATGCGACCATCCGTTCGGCGCCTGGCCTCGTTTCAAGAGCACACAACAAGCCACTGCACTGGCCAAAAGCCACCCAAGCCCCGCTTACACGTCGCTCAGCATTCACGGCCTGCGAATTGATCTTTCAGTCCGAACGATCCCGCTCATCACGGCCGAAGCCTGTCCTGTCCTCCCTTTACTCACCGATGCCGACTACGAACGACTCGGCACCCGCATCAGTGCAACCCTTCGATTAAAACAGCGGCAGATCGCGATGTATTGCGCTGCGCTCGCCGATCGGACGCATTCGCTGCATCGGCACTGACCATGCACACTATCGCGCCGACCGAAAGAAGGCGGAGCCGCACGAGCCGCCAGCGGAATGCCACGGTCCACCTCGCTCTGCTGCCGTAGCTCGACCTCGTCGACGAAGGCGTATTAAGTATTGAGCGCATGGTCAGAACCTGATGTCGCACAATCCCGCCTGCACCTTCGGCATCGAGAACCGCGGTTTCTCCGCGAGAGGCTACATGGCTGACCTCGTACTCGTGAAGCGCCACTCTGGACACTGACTCCCAAACACATTCTCCAAATGCTGCTGAGCCCACACTGAGGACATACGTTCAACTGGAGAGTGAGCGCACTTTCCGCTCAACGGCTCTCCGGTCTACAAGTCAAAGGGTGCATCACCAACGGACTACTGCGGTCGTCCCATCACCCACACGCTCATCACCGCCACGGGCCGCAATTGATCGGGACACCGTTGGCAACGCCACATTGGTTACCGACGCACCGCTCGGCGCTTATTCGAATCGTCATGCAATTCTCTATCGTCTCTATCAGCCATTCGTCTTTTTCCTGATTTTTCCCTCCTCCTCACAACTCATCACCGCGCTAGTGACTCGCCGTAGGTTGTGCCGTGGGATTATCGCGCTGGTTGCTTTTCGCCCCCAGCACGGATTTGGGGGATGGCTCACCATCCGTTTACTCTTCCTCCCTGCCAAAGTCGAAGGACGCGAACACCCGCAACGGCACCAGAGCTAGCGACTTTTGTCGCCAACCACCAAGGCGCAGACATTTTCCTCCTCTCGCTTCTCGGCTGAGTTCAAAATGGATGATGAAAGCCTCCTTGCGCAAAATTCCTTCGTGGGTTATGCCCAGTCAAAGCCGCTCCATTTTCGTAGACAAAATCGAGTCGCCGTGCCATCGCCGAAACGATGCGCCGCACGCCAGCGCCTGGTCGATGGCACCTCGCTCGCTGTCTTCCCTCGAAGGCGCCCGCACCTTCACCGGGCACATGGGTCTTTTTCCGTCGTGGCGCATTCCAACCGCCGACGAACTCCAACTCCCCTGTCGTGCCGATCACGATCAACGGTAGTTTCGACGTCATGCCGCGTACGCGCGATTTCCATTTCGCCCACTTTCGCCCCGCTGCATCTCACGATCCACGCCGATACATCCCACGTCACAAGGACACGAGAACATCAAACGCCTGCTCGACGAAAGTTATCAGACCATCATGGACGGACTCCCGGGAAGAACGCCGAGGCTACATTAAAAACGACGATCAATGAGCACACCGCCGGCATCGTCCTCATCTCCTGTTGCGTATCCTGTTGCCCTGGCAGCAGGCATTGCAACGGGAGTTTCTTTTCACCCCACCTCGCGCTCTCGACGAACCTCCTCTTCCCTCTGCACCCTCCTCGTCGGCCCCTCCACAGCCTCCCCTACTCTTCCGCCGCACCTCCGGCCGTTCTCACCACCGTCGGCATCACCCTCACCACCTTCCTGCTCGAGTCTCACCCTTCCACCACGACCGCAGTCGCCCCAACTTCCCCGACGAGCGCCAGCCCTGCACCCATTTCGCCGTGGCGCGCGATGCTCCCTACGCTCCGGACACGAGGGTATGCCAAATGCCGACTCGTCGCGCCCTGACGCGGACGAAGGCCGACTCATCGAACCTCTTTCCTTGTCCGACTCCACCCCTCAGCTCCCTCTCCGCTCCCCCACCGGTCGTCTTCAGGGTTGGCGCATCTCCTCATCCACGCATCACCTCTCCCACCGACGCGCGCAACCCCGCGGAGCTCGACCGCGCGCCCTACCTGCCAGACAAGGCATTTCGGGCAGAGCCCATTGCTACACCGACGACTCAGCAGCTCTCGCATCTCCCCTGTCGAACTCACCCTTCGCGAACAACTTCGTCGCCCGCGCGCACCTCGTCGCCCACACGTGAGTATCCGATCGGCACACCGCCGCATTTCTGCGCGATGACATCCGCGACCGCACCGCACTCGACCGCTCCACCCGCCAACTCTACAGCGAAAGCGGAGCCGGGTCATCTGCTTTCGCCCTCTCCGGTTCCACCCCGCCATTCTCTATTCGCTCTGCAATCTTTTCGCCCGCCGTGCCGTCGCCTGTGGTTTCTTCTTTCCACCCTCCTCGCTCCCTCGCCGGCATCTGGCCTTTACGCCTCCCTCGCCCGGGCCTCCCCATCTCCCTCGGTCCAGCCGCCTCATGTTCAGCCTCCCGCGGTCATTTCGCTCTTTCGCCGCGGCGGCCACGGCCTCCACAGCCTCCTGCCTCTACCCTCCTGCTTCTTCTGTTCTTTCCACCATTGGCTCTTCGACCCTCAGTGTCGCAACTCCTCCTGCCTCGCCGTCGGCGGCATCCCGCCTGTCGCCCCTCTCTCAGCCTCCACCCGGCCGCACTGACGCCCCTCACACCCCGCGGCGCTGCTGCTCGGCGTTCACCGGGATCAGCACCGACACGCCCGCCGCCTACTCAAAACGCTCCGCGCCGTTTGGGTTACCTCCTGGTCGTTCTCGCTCGCCGCCCAACTCGCCACCACGCCTCTCGCCCTGCCACGTCTTTTGTCAGTCGCCTACCCTGGAGTGGACCTCTTCTCCCTCCCTGCTCGTCATCTCCCCTCGCCTACGTCCTGCTCAGAAGCGGCGGTTTCTCTTTTCTCCTGCTCGTCCCGCGCTCCGCACGCTCCTCGCGCTCTGCTCGCCGCCACCTCGCCGGCGCTCCAGACGCACGCCTCGCCTCTTCTCGCAAGGCCTCTTCGCTTCAGCTTCACACGCTGCTCACCACCTCAGCGCCCACCTCTGCTCGCACCGCACTGTTTGTCGCCCATCGCGTCACCATGGCTGCGCCTCCCCGTGCGCGCCGCAGCTCGCTCCTCCTCATTCTGCTCGGCGTCTCCACCCTGACTCGATGACTATCGCCATCATCGCAGCCGACCGCCCCATCGTCTACCCACACCTACTCCTGCACGCCATTCACCTCCTGCCAGCCGACGGCCCCTCCTTTCCTGCTCTGCACCGATAAGCGGCCCCGCGCCCGCGCCGCCCTGCGCTCCACCGCGCCCACGATTACAGGAGCCCGCGGGCTCCGACCTCTTTCTCTTTCCGCCCTGGCGCGACACCGCAGGCTGCGCACCTTCTCCCAAGTAGTCGCCGCAGCACATAACGTTCCCGCCTTTCGCACCGGGCGTGTTGAGCTCTACCATGGACGCCACCGCATCGCCGTGGTCGACCATTCCCTCCCACGCCTACTGCCGCTGTCCTGCCGACCTCCTGCTCAGTCACCCGCCAAGTGCATCGTCACCCATCTGTTTCGCTACTACTCGCTCGGACACCCTCCTCCTCCCCAGCTGATCTGAGTCCCACTACGCTTCGACTCCCACGCACTATTTCGCCCTGCCGCCTACCACCTCACCTCTGCAACATCGCCGAAAGAGGCTTTTTCCACAATTGGAATAAAATTTCATTCCTCATTTCTACACTCTCAGCTCAATTGTGCAGAAATAGCCAATCCACTCCTCCATTTCTCACTGGAAACCGCTATCTCCACCTGACGATACAGACAAGATATACAGAAAATAGTCTCCTTCTCGCACAGTTTTATCATTGTTTGTGTAGCAATGACGTTGTAACTTTGCGTTCGCAATCCAAACCAACTACCATACAGTTTTCAAGGCCAATCACTCATGAAAGAGTACGTGTCGGCCATGTTGTTCGGCAGCACCTTGAGCATGATGGCGGTGGCATATCCTCACCAACACCAACCAGAGCGTCGCCTTCCTGCGACGCACAAGACGCCAACATCAACCTGAACAGTGTCTACTCCAATCCACTGCCGTTGTCAACTTCCCGCCAACCCGGTTTCCGCTTCTTGGCATCAACCTCAAATCTGCCCTACCAACGCGCGCGAAATCGAGATCCGGCCTCTCAAACCCTTCGCGTTGAATACGGCATTCCGCACATTGGTTCCGCCTCCGAAACCCTCTGCAAAGGCCGAAGCCAGCGCACCCGTCATCGCTCCAGGGGCGCCGTCAACGGCCCCCTCAGCTCGCAGGTCAGCCTTCCTGCTCTCGTCGCGGCGGGTGGTAAGCCACCCACCACAACTTGGCGGCGGCTTCTTGAAAAGCAAAAGTCGCCCTTCTCGCGCTTTGATCGGCAATGCCAACCACGCACCTCGGTTTCAACCGCTACGACGTCGACGCATGCATGCATGGCCGCCAATACTTACGACGCCCACCCTCGGTGCCGTTGCGCATCGGCGAACACTTCTCCATCTACGCGGTGTGCCGCGGTGCACTCGCCGCAGCTCACTACGATGGCTACCTCCGCAACATCCGCGTCAGCAGGAGGCGATCGCGGCGGCAATGTGGGTCGAGAAAGCCGCCCGTATCACTGCTGGCAACTGAGCGCCGACGCGCAAGGCGAGGACCTCGCCGAGACAACGGCCCGTCCTGCCGCTCCTTGTCCTGCACAACAGAACGCGCAGACCGCGCACTGCCGCCGCCGAGCTACACAAGCCGCCAGCGAAGCCGGCAACACCGTTTTGGCACAAAGCTTTTGCAGAGCCTGGAAGCCAAAGAATGCTTCCAAGCCGCCCAAACCTTGACTACAATCAGAAACTCGGCGCCTACCGCCAACTCACGCTACACCACCGTGCCCGCGCCCAGCTTCACAAGACGGGAGCATCAATCGTCCGCACCAACACGCCTTCTGGCCTCGCGCCCCATCACGTCGGTGCACCGCCAGCCAGTTTCCTCGGCGGCGTGGCGGCCAAATATGAGTTCCGCACCCGCATCGCCTTCGCCAACGGAGTCGGAGAGAGACATGCGCCACCGTCACGCTGCGGCGAAGCGCCTTGCGCGCCTTCGCCGACAAGACCAGTGCGCAGCGAGCATCCCCGCCCTCCTCGCCCTCGGTGTCCAAGTGCGCGTTCCGCCCTGTCGAGCGCTCCGTCCTGCAGCCTCAGCTCCCACCACTGGCTATTTCGCGTTGACCGGCAGGCCAAATCCGGTGTGAAGAACGCCTACAGAGACACGACCTCCTCGACCACGGCACCCAGAATTCCTCGCCGCGCCGGAATACGACCTCACTCCGTCAGTGGGAAGTCAGCGCCGTATGCAGCGCAACTCGCTCAACAACGACCGCACGATGAAACGACGCTGCAACGTCAACTCCCACAGCGTCGGTGTCGGTGTCGACTTCCACCCCAATGACCACGTCTAAACTCAACGCGGCCCTACTTCCGCACCTTCATGTACCACCACCTCATCAAGCGCCGACTACCACCAGACCCTCGCCACCGCCACCAAAGATTGCAGCTGTCGGCCAATGGTCTGCTCTGCAACCCAAGATCCCAACGAGCAAGCCGCTAACATCCTCCGCCAGTCACGGCGAAGCGCATTACGCAATGGTACAAAATGCCCGTCCTCAATCCCTCAAGGTGCCGATCTCTTCACCCGCACCATAACCAAGTCTTCGGTCCCAGTGCCGAATTCCTGGCTTGATACCTTACCTGCGTTTTCTTCATACTCCGGTTCCCGACTCGTCTCAAGCCACGCTCGGGGAATTTCGATATGGCAGCACCGCTTGCCATACACACACAGATAGAAACTATATTCGCGAAGAAATAGATAAAATAGAAAGCAGTACAAACAAAAACACGCAGTCTCGCGCTTTCTCTCGTCAGCGTGCCGAGCAAAACGATCTATCAATGGCGCGCATGCAATCTAACGGAAACAACCATTCCCAAGCAAAGCCCTCACCACCAACATCCCGCAAACCAACCCAGCACAATCTCCCCTCTCCTCCGGGTTCGGAGTAACGTTCCCTACTACCTCCAATACTATCTCCATCATCCATTATTTACACCACCACCAATAATGAAATCCAACCAAATTCTCTTGGCCTTCTTCTCTTAGGGTCTACAGCTCGCGAGCGAAAAAGAAGAATTCATACACTCCGTGGATGTGAAACAGTCCAATGGACAAACGTACCTAAGCGCCAAATCCTCACACACGACACAATCCGCGTGAACCCTCCCGCACGGAGACAATACGCCTCGAAATACATCGGCACACGCCCGTCTTTGGTTAAGAGAGCACAAAACTCGCTGAATGCGACACGGTCATCTCCCACTATGATAAAATAGCAGGAACACCATCAGCATCGGATACGGCTATCTATAAGCACATCACGGTCGTGCTACGAAGAGACCAAGCGCGCGAGCCTCAATCTTAAAAATTATGGCACGATCCACCACGACGTCTCAAATGGTCAGGGCTCCCCATCCGAGTTGGCACTCTTCCCCATGTACACCGATCCTTGTCATCACACAGAACCGATGACCACCACCGAAGGATAGATCGGGCAACAACATCAAATAAAGCCTTCCGCGCGTTTCCCCTTTGGGGCGCGCGCTTTTCATCTCCTCTCAACCCAATGCCGGAGCAAAATGAAAGAAATTCGTATTTTTGCACGGAAACTCTCTCCATCAAGTAACTCAGAATCCATCAATATACATGTTCGACAATCTTAGCGAAAGACTTGAACGCTCGTTCAAAATACTGAAAAGGTGAAGCAAGATCACCGAGATCAACGTAGCGAAACCCTCAAAGACGTGCGCGCCGCGCCCCCGCTCGACGCCGACGTGAACTACAAGGTGGCCACAACCTTCACTGACACCGTAAAAGCAAAAGGCCCTCGCCGAGAACGTACTCACCGCCGTCGTGAAGCCCTCGCAGCTCATGGTCAAGATCGTTCACGACGAACTCCGCCACCCTCATCGGGCAGCGAGACGTGGACCTCAAACTCGAGCACCGCCCCTCCGTCATCCTGCTGGCGGTCTCAACGGTGCCCGGTCGAGACACCCTCGCCGGTAAACTTGCCCTCTTCCTCAAGACGAAGAAAAACCGCCGTCCGCTCCTCGCCGCCGCCGACCCTACACCCTATCGCCCGCCGCCATCAGAGCAGCTCCGCGTCCTCGCCAAAACAAATCCAAGTGCCCATCTTCATGAATCTCGAGAGAAGATCCGTCAAGATCGCGCCCTCGCCGCCATTCAGAAGCCAAGGCCAAGAGCTACGACACGGTGCGATTGTCGACACCGCCGCCGCCTCGCCATCGACAGAAGCCCTCATGAACAGGATCGCCGCCGTGAAGGCCGCCACCTCGCCGACGAAACCCTCTTCGGTCGACGCCATGACGTCAAGACGCGGTGACACCGCCAGGGTTAACTCCGCCTCGACTTCGACGGCGTGGTGCTCCCAAGCTCGACGGTGAGCACCCGCGGCGGTGCCGCCCTCTCCATCCGCGCCGTGGTGGACAAACCCATCAAGTTTGTCGGCACCGGCGAAAAGATGGAAGCCCTCGACGTCTTCCACCCGACCGCATGGCCGATCGTATCCTCGGCATGGGCGACATCGTCTCGCTCGTCGAACGCGCACAGGAGCGAACGACGAAGCCGAAGCCCGCAAACTCCAGCGCAAGATCCAGAAGAACCAGTTCGACTTCAACGACTTCTGCTGGCACAGCTGCAACAGATCAAGATGGGCAACATCAAGGACCTCGCCGCCGCGTTCGTGTGGGCAAGGCCATCAAAGACGTCGATGTCGACGACAGCGCTGCTCGGTGTCGAAGCCATCATCCTCCATGACTACGAGCGCCGGCACCCCGAGGTGCTCAACGCCAGCGCGCAGAGACACGCATCGCCAAGGGATCGGGCAAGACCGTGCAAGACGTGAACCGCCTGCTCAAACAGTTTGACCAAACACGCAAAACGATGAAGATGGTGAGCAGCAACGGTCTTCGCCAATGATGAGCCGCATGCCGGTCTGCGGGGAATGCCCAAAAGCATGACGCCGCCACCACGCCACTGCTCATCGACGGAAATGCGGTGGCCGCACAAATCAAAGCCGACATCGCCCTCACCGTGCGCCGCCACGTGGCCAGAAAGGGCATCAGCCGCCCTGTCTCGCCACCCTCTTGGTGGGACACGACGGCGGGAGCCGAACTCTATGTGCGCAACAGATTCGCGCGCCTGCCGAAGCTGCAACATCACCTCGATCGAGCCCTCAGTTTGACGCCGATATCACCGAAGGCGAATTGCTCCGCGAAATCGAACGCCTCAACGCCGACGAAAGCATTGACGGCTTCATCGTAGCAACTCCCCTCCCCTCGCACATCGACGAGCACCGCGTGGTCGAAGCCATCGACCCGCGCAAAGACGTCGACGGGTTCCACCCCATGAACGTGGGGCGCATGGCGCTCGGTCTGCCCGCCTTCGTGAGGCGCCACGCCGCTGGGCATCCTCACCCTCCTGCGCCACTGCAGCATCCCACGGCCGGTAAAAGTGTGTCGTGATGGGGCGCAGCAGCACATCATCGGGGAAGCCCACCCGCGCAACTCATGCTGCAAAGAAAGAGGTGCCGACTGACCGTGACCTGCGTGCACAGCCGCACCGCCGATCTACGCCGCCCGAATGCCGCACCGCCGACATCCTCATTGTCGCCCTCGGCAGCCCGGTTTGTCACGCCGACATGCGGTCCAAACCCGGCGCCACGGTGATCGATGTGGGCACCACCCGCGTGCCCGATGCGTCGCGCGGGGCTTCCGCGTGGTGGGCGATGTCGATTCGATGCCGTCGCCCCCATTGCGGCGCCATCGCACTGCCCGGCGGTGGGCCCGATGACCGTGTGCTCGCTCCTGCAGAACACCCTCGCCGCCGCGCTCAGCACGTTCTACCCATGAGACCCGGCGGCGCCGAGCTTTGCACGAGCCTCCGCGCGAATGGTCCCACCGTCTGCACGCAGATTTCCCGCCATGAGGCCACGATTTTTCCCGCTCCATCAGGAGCGATGTCATAGATGCTTCGGTGTTTTCTGCCCGCAAATTTAGCCTTTTTCCCGCTTCCCTCGCAACACGAGAACGAAATCTTTTTCCGAAAACGATGTTGCGGGGGAATGTCCCAAACTCCCAACTTTCGCTGAAAAGCTCGCACCTCTCGCTTCCCTCCCTCGTGCTCACCCCGTTCCCCGTGGGTGAAGCACGCAACCGCTTCGCACACGCGCGTACACGTACGCCCACACGCAGCGCCCGCCTCAGTCGTTTTTCGTCCTTCACCCCTTCACCCGCACGTCACAAACAGCTAGTTTCCCAGCACGTTAGGTGTGAAGATTTCGGGGAGTGAATGCAGCCACCTTCCTCTTCGCTCCGCCCGCCTGCCCTTTTCGGCAGCATCGGGAAGAGAAAGAACAAACGGCGAAGGTGAAGGAAAAAGCCGAAAAGCCTTCACCCTAACGCCACGATTCTCTGCAACCTTGCCGCATGGGCGTGAAGCGTGAGCACAAAACGAAGTGGCGGACGCGCGCGCGTATCACTGCGCGCGCACGCGAGGAGGGCCGCCGGTTCGTTCACCCGGCGCCCTCTCCTTTCTGGCTCCATCCGGAACGCGCGCACTTCCACCGCTCGCACGCCGATGGCTTCCGCAGCCCGCCTTGCGAACCCCTCCCCGCGCCAGCGCGACACCACTGGCCACGACAGAGCCTTTCCTCGCAGAAAGTCGCCGCGCTCTGCCCACATCATTCACTCTACAGCACCTCCCACAGCCGGAGGTCATCCTCGCACCGCAAGACGAGCAGCGGCATCCGGCTACGCATGCCGAGATATTTGTGCGCACACGGGGCATCGTGTTTTACGGCGCTGCACGCCGTGCCGAACAGATCGAAGCTTTGGCGCCGGTCGGTGTGAAAGCTTTGCGTCCTCGACGCGACTTCCGACGGAGGAGCATCGAGGGCCGCTGTAGCCGAAGTCATGCGCGAGGGCGCATCGACGTGGCGCAGAACAATGCCGCTACAGGTCGTACGGTGCCGCGGAGGACGCCCATCGACGACGCACGCCGCCAGTCTGAAATGGTCAACCTCTTCAGGTTGGCCAGCGCCTGGCACGGTGCGTCCTGCTCCCACACTGCGCCGCCGCAGATGCTGGCACGGATCACCAACATCTCACCGATGGGTGGGCACTTCACCGCCTATGTCCGGCGCGTCGGCATTGCCGCCACAAAACACGCAGTCAGAGTGCCTTCAGCGTGACGCGCTGCGCATGGAGACGCCGCCCCTGGCATCCACGTTGCTCTATCGAGCCGGGTGCGATCAAAACGCCCACCGGAGGGAGGCATCGCGGTCACGACCACCTCGAAGAGAGCGCTCGCGGGCGGCGTCTATGCCACCCACAAGCTGTTAAATGCGTCGCCGCGCATTGCGCGCCGCCTCTATCGCGGTTCGCTATTGGAGCTGGGCAACGAGCGGTCATCGCCAAGGCCATATCGGCCGTGCGGTGAATGCGTCAGTCGGCCGAAAACGCGCTACCTCGTGAGCTTCGGCGCGAGCCCTGTTGCACTCCACACGCTGTCTGCCCGCACGCTGGTTTGACTACCTCCCAAGGACGCACGCCCGGGTTGATCGCCCCTCAGCCGACTCCCTCGACGGCGCTCACCGCACCGCGTGCACACTAGATGGTGCTGCGCACTCCATGCGAGAGCGCTTTTGTGTTTCGCGGTCTCGCCATGCGATACAATCGTACGCGGCCGGCGGATCAATGCCTCACTTCGCGGCGGAAACGGCAGCGTGTGGCCAGCTGGGTGGCGCAGGATGAGATCGCGCGCTTTCGGCCACCCGCGGGCTGACTTCTTCGATCCTGCTGTGCATTCTCTCCTTCTTGAACGTGAAAGGTCAGCAGCTTGAGCCTCAGCAGCGAATCCGCCCTCGATTTTTCGGCTAAAGGCACGCATAAAGGGCCTCATGGCGGGATGTATTTCCACGTGCAAGACTCACCCCGGCGACGTGTAGGCCATGAGAGGATGGGGTCGCGCTGATTCGCCCGATCGTCCGAGCCAGGTGTCGCGAAGTTGCAGCTGTCGTGCCGGCCAAGGTGTCGTTGAAGTCTGACATCGGGCGATGCCAGCGAGGCGCACGCCGTCAATGAGCGAGACGCGGAGCGCGCGGCTTTCGCCTACCGCGCGGCGCCACGCCGCCCAGCGCCAGCCTTCCACGATGAAGGGGCACGGCGCTGCGGGCTACTCGAAGGCGCTGTATTTGCCGCCACGCCACGGTCCGCGCGACGATGGGTGCCCGGCCAGCCCGGCGTCGTCGGCATGGCCGTCGCCGGAGCGCGGGGCCGCTGTCGGAGGTGAGAAATCACCGGCGTTAAGACGGCGATGCCCAGTTTGTGCAGACCGTCCAGACGCACCTTGCTGCAGTCGAGCTGCACAATGGCGTCGCCGCGCAAGCCCTCAGGACTGGCCGCAGAAACGCCCGTGCGGCCAACGCGGCACGATACGCGCCGTTGGTGCAGAGATACATGAAGAAGGGCGGTGTGTGCTGTCCTCCGCTGCTGTGTGGCGGTGGATCCAGCGCAGGGCGTAATCGTGCGATGGAGTCGGCGTAATGTTCTCGTCCTTCCAGAGCGCTTGCCTCGCGGCGCGCGCGAAGCTGATGCGCGAAATGCCGTTGACGATGATACTCGCATGTCGTGGCCGTGGGAGGCGCAAACGTAGCAGCTCGGGATTAGATTTGGCCGTGGGTTCACCGAAGGTCTGCTGCGGTAGCCCCACCCGGATGAGCACGACGGGCGACGTGGAAGCGCAGCGCGTCCGTTTTCGATGAACACACAGCGCACGCGGTCGGCGGTGGCGGCCATGATGCAGCCAGTAGTCAGACCTGCAAGATCGGCGAGAGAGAGCTCATTGATCCGGTCCGTTCCAGTCCCGCTGTGCGGTGCGGCTGCGGGCCCGAGGTGCCGCGCACCGGTGGCGTGGCAAGTAGCCGAGCCGCGCTTTTGCGCGATCGGCGTACACTGTTCGCGGGCGACAGCCATAGCGGTGCGCGCCGGTGCGGCCACACCGGTGCCAGGACGACCGGAAGGGCCATTCGCCCGTGAGAACCATGGCGGGAGGTGGAGGTGGAGGCTGGCAGAAACATCGGGTGAAGCGCACGCGCCGTTGGCAGCGGCGAGACGGTCGATGTTGCGTGCACCCGCTTGGCGGCGCCGTGGCACGAGAAGTCGCCGCCGTAGCCAGACGTCGTCGGTCGCGATGACCATCGCGCGTTGGGGCGCTTCTCGGGAGGTGTGGCACACCGCGCACGCCGTCGCGCGCTGACGCCCGACGCGCAACAGCGCGAGGATGGAAGCGCGAAGGTAGCCTGACATGGACCATCAAAGCGGGAGAAAAACGGAAGGAGACAAGCGCCGACGCAGGCATCGGCGTAGTAAATTAGTTTCCTGCCTCTCATGCGCACGAACCGCTGCGCCGCTCGTCAGCCCATGCGCACGGCCAGTAAGAATCGTCTTCTTTCGGCTAACGATGCAGTGTGTCAGGAGTCCCTGCACGACGACTCTTGCGACCGGAACCGCGACATGCACGATGCCGTCGTGGGTGTCGTAGGAGCGTCACGCCGTCGCCCACCACGGCGTTGCCGTAGCTGTCGCGCGGCGCACCGGCATGGGCGAGACCAGGTGCCGAGGTCGCTCCAGCCGAAGGAGCAGAGGGGCGCACGCCGACATCGTCAGCTCCGCGCGATCGCGCAGAGTCGACGGAGATGTTTTCGCAGTTGGAAATTCGGCGATGGCGGCGCGCTCCTCCACCAGTGCCGGAGGGGAGGATGCGAAGATGCGCGAAATGGCCGGCGCATAGACGCGGAAGGCGGCGGCACGATGGTGGAAACGCTCCAAAGTGCGAGATGCCGGGGTTACCCGGAAGCCAATCGGACAGCCATGGCTTTGCGCGGTGGCAGTCGGGCTTTTCGCGGAAACCATCTGACGGCGTAGAGGTGTTTTTGCTTGCGCGTGAGGAGGAATGGCTGAGAGTCGGCGCCAGATGCCGCCACTTAGCCGTGGAGGGACGATCGGGATGTGGATGCTGCTGAGCGTGACGATAGCGTCGGTCTCGGCTGCGAACTCCGTACACTCACCGATTGCTCTGCGCGGCAGCGGTGTCGCGCACATTGTGGTCGGCGGGCGCGACCGAGTGGCGGCTCGCGGATCGCGCGCGCGATGCGCCAGGCGGCATGCAGCAGGATGCAGGGAGCCGAGCCGCGCATGCGCCTCGATGCAGGACGTTTGTCGCATGGCACGTCGGGGAGCTGCCCGGCCACGATCGCAGCGTGCGTGGCGTTTCGGAGGTGACTCACCCAGATGCGTCAGGCGACCAGTGCCGCCGGAAGCGGTCGACAGCGAGCTGCAACGATGGTGCGCCCGCAGCCGAGGAATATCGAGGAAACCGCAGCGGGCTTTCGCTGCTCGCGGGCCAGAAACGACCGGCCGATGCCGCCGCACGTATGATGACCGACGAGTGGGTGTGGGAGGACATGGTGAGAGGGGAAGTGCAGGTGTAGAAACGATACACGCCGGGAGCAGACCGTGTGAGAGCCCACTCGGCACGGTGTCGCAGGATTATTTACCGCCGTTGGGATCCTTGGCGGCTTGCGCATGTCGCCCTTGATGTTACCAGGCGCACGGTTTCGTTGAGGCATCGCGTTGCGCACGGTGATCACCTGGTGAATTCGCGCCGGCGATTTGCCGCCTCCGTTGTAGACCACCTTGATCTCACCACGCTTGCCGGGAGCAACGGGTCTCCACCGGAATAGGAAGGATTGTGTAACCGTGGCAGCCGCAGGAGCTTGCTGACGACGCGCGGTCGCGCCTGTGAACTTGAGCGTGTAAGTCTGGAGGCTTTTCCTCGAGATTTTCAAAGTTGTGCCTCGTCTTGTCGAAGAGAGGTGCGCGGCTCACAGCCAATGCCGTCATGGCGCTGAATGCAGACGCACGCGAGGGCAGAGTAATTCTTTCTCTGAACATAATCGATGATGATGTTTTGATGAATTAGGGACTGCAAATATAAGAAAGATCTGATATACGTCGTGCTTTAGGTGCGCTGTCGCGTTTCGTCGCGAATCTGTATTTTGCCAGGCTATGAGGAACAGCAGCAGCGGCGAGAGCGCATTATCCTCGGCATCGACCCGGCGCACGAACGTGCTGGGCGGCGGTTTGCTGTCCGTCTGCGGGAGCGGAGCCGAGACGCGATGGGGGTGATCGGTTTGCGGCGCGCGTGAGCGACGTCTATCTCAAGCTCCGGCCGCATCACGAGACGCATCGCGGGCGTGACCGACGCTTTCCATCCCGACGAACTGGCCACCGAGGCACACATCCGGACGTGCACTCGATGCCTTTCCAAAACTCAGCCGCGCGCAGCAGGTGTGGTCGTTGCCGCTGCCATCGCCCGCCAGATTCAATCCACGGTACGCACCGATGCAATCAAACAGGCTATCACGGGCGGGGGCGCCGCATCAAAAGAACAGTGGCGGCGCTGATGCAGCGTTTGCTCAACATTGCCGACGACCGCATGCTACCTTATCTCGATGCCACCGACAGCTGGCCGCGGCTCACTGTCACCACATCCACACCACCCGAAACGGCGTGAGAAACCAGCTGCCTGCGCTCGAAAAGAAACGAACGGTGGCTCGAGCTCCCGGCGCTGTGGGACGATTTCGTCAAGAACAACGCGCATCGCGTACACAATGCTTGAATACGGGCGTTTGTCGGGATCGCCCTCTTCCGCACGGAAGGAACCCACTGAGAACCCACCTTTATGATGATCTCTCACGCATTTCCTTCGTCGCCTATGTCCGTGCTGTGCCTTCTGCCTCACTGGCGGGCGGTGCAGCAGCAGAGCAGCGCACATCGCTTCTTCAACCATGAGATGCGAAAAGCATCGAACGACAGCGCACGACCCGTTTTACTGGCATCGCGGCACAACGCATCGCCTTCTTTCAACAAAATGCGCTCATGTATCTTCGGCACTAAGATGTCGCAAAACGAGTCGCGTTTGCCGCTGTTCTACCAAAAGTTAGATCGTCAAGGCTTCAATTTCCTCGCCGAGATTCCTCACCGTCTACCACCGCCTCATCATCACCAACGGTCAAGCTACTCCCACTGGGGCTGCTTAACACGAACGTTGGAAACCGCTATTTCACCCGAAAGCTCCCTGCTCCACGCGCACCGGCGGCCGTAAACGACGAGTGCTGACCCTTCACTTTCAGGACAAAGAGGAACGTTCCCCCACGCTCCTTCTCCGCTCGACACCGGTTGGGAGACTGGCCTATCGCCATCTTGCAGCAGCTGCCGCTGCGAGAAGGCGATCGGTGCGCTATGCAACTTCGGGAAATGACCGTCGGCGACCCCGACATTTTCGCTGTTTCTCTCTCTGCTTTCGTTTCTCTTTCCAACCTTCGCGCTCCTCCGCTTCCTTTTTGTTTTTCTCTTTCCCGGCTTTCGTTTCCTTCGCTTTGCGTTTCTGTTCGTCCGCGCGCTTCTTTCGGCTTTCGTTTCCTTTTCCTCTTCCTTTGCTCGCGCTCTTTCCCTGCCTTTTGTTTCTCCTTTTCCCGGCTTCCTCGCCTCCCCTCCCCATGTATTACGACATCTGCTCGCTCTGGTTTTCGCTATTTTTCGGCATCCACTCCCTATTTTTGTCGTCTCCTTCCTCGCCTTTTCATTGCTCGCAAAACACATTCCCGCCAATCCGGCGGACGCCTCACGAACTGAACTCCCGAGTTCTCACCCCCACTTTTCTGCATGATCCACATGGCAGAAAAACTATGCGCGACGATTTGGAACATCCCTCACACTTCTGCATTATTGTGCTCCTCACAGCCAGGCAGATACTTTCATCCACCCCTCAGGTGCGTGATCGCCTTCGCAAATGTGAGGATTTTCTCCATCATAGTCCCCTGCATATGCTAGCGGTCAACGAGTGCGATGAGCTGCTCGATTCACGCTGACGACGCCGAGGTTTCACCGACGAAGTGATCATTGTCGAAGACGGCAGCAGCGTGATGTCCCACCCTGCGATGCCGTCGTGGCCCGCTATACCACGACCGCAGCCGCGTCCATTACTATTCCAAACCCAACAGCGGCCGGGACAAACGCGCAACTACGGTGCGGAACGCGCCCAAAGGCGACTATTCTGCTCATCTTGGACAGCGACGTTCTCTCTCCCACAGAAGGCTAAGTCTGGCCGCCGTCGATGCCGAACTGCTCGCTGCCCCCTGCGATGCTTTTTGGCGGTCCGGATCGCGCCCACAGCTCGTTCACCCCGGATGCAGAAGGCCATCAATCTGACATCACTCACCACAGGTGGCATTCGCGCGCGGACAGAAGAAAGGGATGGATACGTCTCTATCCCCGCTCGCCGTTCAGCATGGGCGCGTGCGTCGAGACGTCTCACAGCGCTTCAGAGCCTTTTCCAATATCAAGGCTCAGCGAAGACATCGATTTCTCCACCCGCATTTTCGCAGGCGGCTATCGCCGTCGCCTCTTTCCGACGCCTGGGTACTGTACCGCAGCGGCGCACGACTTTCGCAGCCAGTTTTTCAAGCAAGTCCACTAGCAGCGGCAACGCCCGCATCCACCTCGCGGCGCCGCCATCCGGCACGCACTAGGTGGTGCACTGCCGCTCGCCGTTTCGCCACTCGGCGTCCTCTTTTATTTTGATGTGCGCCGTTTTGATTAGGGCATCTTCCGGGACAGGGATGTCTCGCTCGCGCACCCTTTCTCTCCCTGTTGCTCTTCGCGCTGCCTCATCGGCATCGACGCCACCGCCGCCGCAGCACCTCACTCGGTGTGGGTTTGTCGTGCCGCCGCCGCCGCCTTGCTTCAACCACTCGGCTCACGGTGGCGCTATCTCCGTGCTTGGTATGGCAGTGCCGCGTGCATGGCTACCAGCGGTGAATCCTGAGCCTTTTCCAGAGGCTTCACCAATAAATTCCCGTTCCTCCCACGCTAACCTCGCATCACGTGAGAAACTCCGCCGAACCCCTCGGCGCTCTACCTTCATGGGCTATCACGCATAGCCATCCACGAGTGGACACCGGCGACTCGGCCGCGAGAAATCTGAGCGAAGGCGCTGACGCCCTCACTCCCGCAGGGAACTGCGCCGGCTGCATCACCTCGTCGGCACGGTGGCAACGCGATCGCGAGGACGCCGTGACCCTCATGCAGCGACTACTCGACGACTGCCGCGGCAGCCTGAAACGACTGGGCAAACGCAGCATCGAGGACTCTCGCGCCTGGTCGCGGCATCAGCAGCGCCAAAGCCGTCACCGTCTTGGCCGCCTGCGAGATCCTGGCGTGCGCGCCGACACACCAAGACGCCGACAGCGAACAAATCCGACAGCTCCGGAAAAGATCTACCGCTGCTTCGACGAGAAGCTCCGCGGCGCTCCTGTCGGAAGAAGCCCACATTCTCCCACTCAACCAACCACCTGCGCTTCATTCGCAGCGTGCAGAGTCTGTCGCGGAGGACTCGCACACACACGACCGTCGACGTGCGCATCGTGCCAGCGCCCGAAGCTCTCAGCCCCAATGCAGTGCACGTCGTGCTCTGCCACGGCACCCTTCCGGCAATCCCCAACCTTCAGGCGAGCCGACGATGAGCTTCACCTTCGAGCTGCAGCGGGCTTTGCACGACGCCGTGCAACTCCGGCTCATCGATCACCTCGTGCTCACCGACTTTGGCAATTGGCCGCCGCTACGCCGACCACGGGCTTATTTGCAGAACCACAACTCAACACTCAACCTCATCCTAGACTCCCAGAAGACTACTGAAGATCGAAGAACAACGTCGAGTCAAAGACTCAAAACGGTCTCACGACCTCACGAGATTCCCGTCGACATCTACAGCTCGGTCTCATCTACAATACATAGACTCCGGCTGACGACGGTCTCGCTCGACATCGACAGACGCTCACCGCGCCCAACTGTCCCGTGCTGCCGACATCATCGTGGAAGACGTGCGCATCAAGACTTCGAGCATCAGTATCAAAGATGTGCGCATCAGCTTGCAGTTCGGAGCCAGAATGGGGATCGCGACATGATGAGCGAAGAAGCCAAGCTCGACCTGGGTTTTCATTTAGCCCTCTTCTCCACCACCCCCGGCGCATGAACCTTTCGGCAAGCACTTTCCGTTCCGCCCCTCGCCCTCCTTTTGGGCGGGCTGCTGCAAGTCGATGTGCGGCAACTGCATGCCCGGCGCCGGGGTCTGTCCTGCCTGCTGGCCTCCGCCTTCCCCACACTCCATCTCCTCGACGGTGCTCCCCGCAGCTCCAAGGCCGGAACAGCTCTTTTGGGGCGGAACCGAACGTTGACCGCGCTCATCAAAGCTTTCGCCTGGTACAAACCGGAATATGCCGGTAGCCCGCCTCGCTCACGCCTTCAAATATCGCCGATCGTCCCGACCTTAGCCCGCATGGTGGTGGGCGCCAGTCTCGCCTGAGCACTCCGCTCTCGTCGACGCGACTTCTTCGACGGCACGAGGCATACAAGTGTCCCTGTTCTCTCTCCTCACCGGCGCGAACAGCAACGCAGCCACAACCAGAGCGAACACACATCTCGCGGTCTCGCTCGACGAACTCCACCCTCCCACGTGCACGCACCGACTGGATCGAACGCACCGTCGACAATCCCTCGCAAAACCACCCCTCGCGCGCGGGTGAACGCCACGCCAGCGTCGAAGGCATCCCACGCTGTGCGCGATGTCGGCTCCGTCACCGCCCGCCGTTGCTCATCGTCGACGACGTCATCACCAGTCGGCGCCACCTCACCGCCATGGCGCGCACCTTTCGTGCCGTACCTCGACTGCCGCCGTAACCTCCTCACCTTTGCCGCTGCCGGTCGCCGCTACCACGTCGGTCGCCCGAGTCCCGCCGATCTCCGCCTCGCCCGGCTTCACAGCGCCCTCTACGATTCCCGTCAGCTTCAGCTTCGCATATCGCCCTTCGACACGCGCGGTCGCCCCCTTTCTCCCCACAACCCGCCACATGAAGCCCATCTATTTCTGTCGGACGCCCACCTGGGCAGTCTCGCCATCCAAAGCCGCCGCATGCAAGAACGGCGTTTGGTACGCTTTTCGACTCCATCAAACTCAAAGCCGGCGCCATCCACCTGTTGGGCGACATGTTCGACTTTTGGTTTGAATACAAGACCGTCGTCCCCAGGCTACACGCGTTTCTTAGGCAAACTCTCGAACTCACCGACCTCGGAGTCGAGGTCCACTATTTCACCGGCAACCACGACCTGTGGATGCACGATTATTTGTCGAAGAGTGCGGTGTGGTGCTCCACACCACCCTGCACTGTCGAAATCGCTGACAAGATTTTCTATCTCGCCCACGGTGACGGTCTCGGCGTCGAAAGTCGCAGCTTCACCTTCCTTCGCGCCCTCTTCCACTAATCGCGTGGCGCAATGTCTCTTCGCCGCCCTCCATCCGCGCTGGGGCGTGAGCTTCGGCCTGCAATGGGCCAAACACAGCCGCCTCAGCGCGAAGACGGCCGCGAACCGCCCTTCCAAGGCGAAGACAAGAGCCCTCATCCTCTTTGCCAAGTCCTATCTCAGGGACCACCCCGACATCAACTTCTTCATTTTCGGGCACCGCCATCTCGACTCATCGACCTCATGTTCTCCCGCAGCGCCCGCGTCGTACCTCCTCGGCGACTGGATCCAACTCTTCACCTACGCCGTGTTCGACGGCGAGCAACTCTATCTCGAGACTACATCGAAGGCGAATCCGAACCCTGATTCGTCTCGTCCTCCCTCCCACCGTCTGCGACCGGCTCATCACGTCGCGCCGCAGACTTTTTCTCATTAACGTCCCGCATGAACGACCTCATTCTCTCCGCTCGCACGTCAGCAAGCGCTTTGCCACCCACACCGCCCTCGACGATGTGAGCATCGACGTGCAGCGCGGCCACATCTTCGGCCTGCTCGGTCACAACGGCGCCGGCAAAACCACCCTCATCCGCATCATCAACCACATCACCGCCCCCCGACAGCGGCACCGTCACCTTCGACGGACACCCCTCACGCAAAACGATGTGGCACGCATCGGCTACCTCCCTGAGGAACGCGGACTCTACAAGAGAAATGAAAGTCGGCGAACAGGCCGTCTCACCTCGCCCAACTCAAAGGCCTCTCCGCCCGCGAAGCCAAAAGCCGCCTGCAAGCCTGGTTTGAGAAACTCGAAATCACCGACTGTGGAACAAGCGTCTCGAAGAACTCTCCAAAGGCATGCAGCAAAAAGTGCACTCATCACCACCGTGGTGCACCGCCCGCCCTTGCTCATTTTCGACGAACCCTTCTCGGGCTTCGACCCCCTCAACGCCGACCTCCTCAGCGCGAAATCTCGAACTCCGCGACGCCGGCTACACCGTCATCTTCTCCACCCACAACATGGAGAGCGTCGAAGAACTCTGCGACGACATCGCCCCTCATCAGCCACTCCCGCGTGGTACTCAGCGGCGAAGTGAGCGACGTGCGCCGCCGTTTCCGCGACAACACCTACTCCCTCACCGCCGCCGGCGAAGTGCTCCAACCCGTCGACCGCCTTTTTGAGATCACAGAAGCCGGCGCTCCCGATGCCGAAGGCCACCGCACCTATCTGCTGCGCAAATCGCCCGACGCCACCAACGCCGAACTCCTCCGCCACCTCGCCGCCCAAGTCGAGCCCATCGCCTTCGCCGAACACCTGCCCACCATGCGCGACATCTTCGTGCGCACCGTCGGCGCCGACCTCTCCACCCCTCAGCCCCCGACCATGAATAAGATCCTCCTCATCATCCGCCGCGAGTTCCTCACCCGTGTGCGCAAGACCTCCTTCATCGTGCTCACCCTCCTCATGCCCTTCCTCTTCGTGGGCATCATTGCGACCCCCGTTCTGCTGAGTCGCATCGGCAATGACGAGACGGCACGCCAAATCGCAATCATCGATCCCACCGCCGCTATGCCACGGCCTTCAAACCCGATGCGCGTTTCTCGCTCACCGTCGACAGCGTGTTGCGCCCCGGCTACAAATCCGCCGACAGCCCCTACGAGCCGTGGTCGAGATTCGCGGCGACCTCCCGGCACCCCGACGCGCTGAGCATCTCCGGCGCCAAGAAGTGCAGCCCGACCTCATCGACTATGTGGAAAACAACCTCGACGAAGCCGTGCGCCAAGAGAAACTCCAACACTATAACATTCCGCAGCTCAATGTCATCGTCTCCGACATGCAGCGAAGTGAAAGCCCACACCAACAAGTGGGATGCCAACGGCCGCGACACTACTTCGTCGACCACCCTCGCCCGCGTCATCGGCCTTGCCACGACTATGCTCATCTACCTTTTTCGTCATGTCCTACGGCATGATGGTACTCCAAGGCGCTCGAAGAGAAAACCAACCGCATCATGGAAATCGTGGTGTCGAGCGTGCGCCCCTTCCAACTCATGATGGGCAAAATCATCGGTATTGCCCTCGTCGGCATCACCCAGTTGGCCATTTGGGGCACGCTCATCACCCCTGCTGCTCACGGTGGGTAGCGTCCTTTTCGGTTTCTCCGCCGACGGAGGAGCCACGGCCACCCATGCCGCCGCGGCCGGGCGCACAACTCAAGGCACGACGCCCGCCCTGCCCGAAGACATCACCCAAAGCCCTCACCGCAGTGCTCAATCTGCCCCTCCTCGAAATCCTCGTTTGCTTCGTCCTCTACTTCATCGGCGGCTACCTCCTTCGCCTCCTTCCTCGCCGCAGTCGGTTCGTCCGTCAACAGTCAGGAAGACACCACGCAGTTCACCCTCCCGTCACCCTCCTGCTCATCTTCGGCATGTACGCCGCCATCGGCAGCAGTAGCAACACCGACGGTCCCTTGGCCTTTTGACTTCGCTCTTCCCCTCACCTCCCCCATGGTCATGATGGTTCGCGTCCCCTTCGGTGTGCCCGTTTGGCAAGTATTGCTCAGCCTCACGCTTCTCTACGGCAGCGCCTTCGGCATGACGTGGCTCGCCGGCAAGATCTATCGCGTCGGCATTCTCATGTACGGTAAGAAACCCACCGTGCGCGAAATCCTCGAAATGGGTGCGCTATCGTTGAACGTCAATGACTGCACCATATTGTCAGTCTAAACTTTACCGATAAAAGTCCCCGCCGATGTAAGGTTTCATCGGCGGGGGCTTTCATTACAACACACGATGAAAAACGGCATGAAGATAACAGTTCATTCATTTGGAAGGGACATTGAGTACTTTTTACAGCCCAAAATTGAGTAAATTCCGAACTAGAATTGAGTAAATTCCAAGTAGAATTGAGTAAAAATCTGTTGTTTATTTTTGAGCATGAATTATATTCGAAAAACAATATCACACGCTGAAAGCACTTATGCTGGAGCCGAGGGCGCTTTATGCAAGTACTGGCGGCCCGAGACAGAGTGGGTAAAATCGACCCTCGTAGGGGCAGGTGTTGCAGGACATCTCCATCCCTCACTCTCTGGAACTTGCAGATGCTGTTGCCCGGCAGACAGTGACTGGATACACCGAGTGTGGGAAGCGGCACGAACGACCATGACCCTGCGCGGAGAAACAGAACGCCTGCTGGTCATCGATGAAATTCAGAAAAATTGACAACTGGAGCGAGGTGGTCAAAAGAGAATGGGATGCCGACACGCACCAACGCGTCAATCTAAAAAGTGGTACTGCTGGGCGGCAGATCGCCTTTTGCTCAAGAGAGGACTGACGGAATCACTGGCGGACGTTTTGAGCTGATCCGTCTCGGGCACTGGAGCTACAAGGAAATGCACGACGCTTTCGGAGTGACGCTTGACGAATACGCATCTATTTTGGAGGCTATCGGTGCAGCCCACCTGATCGGAGACGAAAGCGCTGGCGCAAGTATATCAAAGACTCATTGGTTGCTCCCGCCACAGAAAAAGATGTACTGATGACCTCCAACATCTCACAAGTCGGCGCTTATGAAAACAATTATTTGAGTTAGGGGTGCGGTTATTCAGCAGAGATACTTTCGCTGACCAAACTGATGGGACAACTGCAAGATGTCGGCAACGTGACCACGCTTGCTTCGTATTTAGAGCTACTCGACCAGTGCGCATTACTCACCGGATTGCACAAATATGCCCATGACGATGCCAGAAAGCGTAGTTCCGGTCCCAAATACCAAGTATATACAACGCTTTACTGACGGCCTACAAAGGCCGGTCATTCTTTACGGACAGAACGGACACGATGCTTTGGGGACGCTGGGTGGAAAGTGCGATCGGCGCTCATTTGCTGGTTGGGCAGAGGAGGCAGACTACCAAGTGTATTACTGGCGCGAAACGGCAAGCAACAAGGCAGGCAAGGGACAAAGGGTGGACTTCATCATTGTCAACCATAGAAGTGACAGCCATCGAGGGTGAAAAGCGGTCGGCGCGGGATGAACGCAGGCCTTCCGGCCTTTGCTGAGAAAAGTCCCACCCCAGCGTTCATTTATAGTGAGGCTCCGGAGGGGTTTCGTTGGAAGATTTTCTCAGCAGTGACCTAGAGCGCTTACTGGGATAAGATCCGATTCATCCGAGCTTTGGGTGACGCGGTTCAAAAAGCGAATGATTTGTTGCACTTCGATTTTTGAAAGTACGTCCGCCTTTACCCTGAGCAATTCCCCGCCGCGCACTTCCCCACTTGCGCACAGTCCCGCGTCATTTTTGTGAGCCCGCCCTCGTGCGCGCGTGTCAGGCACCCTTTTAGAAAAAGCCCTCACCTCTTCACCGGTATGCGCCAGTCAACTCATGCACAGCGGATTAGGGGTGAAGACTTTTGCATTTTTCCCTTCACCGCGCACCTCCTTGCGTTCCTTCACCTTTTTCGCCCCTTCTTCACCCCGAACCGGGCTGAAATCGGGTGCGTTGCAGTGGGGTGAAGGAAGAAAAACGAAAAACGGCTGTGACGCGTACGCGCGCGAAGCGGAACGTTCACCCTCACGCGTTCACCCGTCCGGTCGTTTTTCGTTCATCCCGTTTTTCCACCTCGCGAGGAGGCGAACATCGCTCCCTCGTTTCCTCGGATATCCCCCTCCTTTCGACGAAAAACGGGAGGTGTTTTCGGTTCTCTCCACGGCGGGAAGCGATCGGTGGCGTGCGCGGTCGTTCGCCCCGTGTCCTTCTCCCGAAAGTTTGCTCCACAAAGTGCAAGGCGGGGTGCGAAAAATCATTACCTTTCGTTGGCACTTCCGCGGAAATCCTTTATATTTGCAGCAAAACCTCCATCGCGGTCGTCGCGCGACGCCGCATTCCCCACCCGTATGAAGAAACTGCTGCTCTCCCTCCCAACGTCGTCGACTGCTTCCACACCATCAGTGAGCTGCCGACCGACGAATATTTCTGCACCTCCGATCCGTCGACTGCAAACTCGGCAGCGGCGGCGGTACCACGTGGCTGCTCGAAGGCGCCGCTCAGGCCGAAGGGGCCGAAGATTTCGACCATCGGCTGTCGCGTGAGAAACGCATCCCTGCTGCACGCCGGCGGTCAGAGTCGCCGCCTGCCGGGCTTATGCGGCCTGCGGCAGGTGCTGCTGCCGTCCCCGTGTTTCGCTGGGCCCGCGGGCAGCGCTCGACCAAACCCTGCCTCGCTCCAGCTTCCGCTCTATGAGCGCATCGCGGCAGCCGCTCCCGACAGCCTGCGCACGCTGGTGGCGAGCGGCGACGTCCCATATTCGCGCCACCGAGCCCCTCCTGCCGGTGCCGGGAAGCCGATGGTGTGCTACGGCCTGTGGGCCGACCCGCAGCGGCGCGCAATCACGGCGTGTTCTTCATGCATCGTGACCATCCGGAGCAGCTTGACTTCATGCTCCAGAAACCGAGCATCGAGCGCCAGCACGAACTGGCCTCCACCCACTTGTCGCTCATGCGGACTTGGGCATCTGGCTGCTGAGCGACCGCGCCGTTTCGCTCCTGCGCCGCCGCTCGTCTGGCGAAGACGAGCCGCCGTGTGCTCACGACCTCTATTCGCAATTCGGCTGCGCCTCGGCACGCATCCCACCGCCGTCGATGAAGACCTGCGCGGCCTCACCCACTGTGACGTGCTGCCCCCTCACGGGCGGAGAATTCTCACCACTCGGCACCACCCCGAGATGATCAGTCTCGACCGCCGCGCTCCAAAAAACGTGGTGAAAGACCAGCGTCTGATCCTGCGCCGCGGGGTGAAGAAACACAGCACCATCTTCACGCAAAAATGCCCGCGTAGAGCAGTCGTTCGCACCCGAACTGCGAAAAACATTTGGGTCGAAAACAGTCACCTCCCGCCGGCTGGCAGCTGGAGGGCGAGCATGTGCTCACGGGCATTCCGTGAACGACCGCGCCGTACACCCGCAGCGCGGACAGTGCGTGGACGTCGAAGCCTACGGCGACCGGACAATTTGTGCTGCGCCCCTATGGTTTCCACGACGCTTTCCGCGGCGATGTGCACGATGCCTCCACCCACTATCTGGGTCGTCCCGTCGGCGAGTGGTTGGCCGCCCGCGGCATTGCCGCCGACGAGCTGGGTCGCACCGACGACCTGCAAGCCGCGCGGCTCTTTCCCCCGTTTGCGACAGCATCGATGAGGTGTTTGACCTCCTCGCGTGGATGCTAGTCCGAGCAGCCCGACCCGACGCTGACGAAGTTGTGGCGCAGCAAAGAGCGCCTGAGCGCCGACGAAATCGCAGCGCGCCAATCTCGTGCGCCAAGAACAACAGCGCCGCGCTTTCCGCCGCGACAACCTGCCGCTCCTGGCCGAGCACTACACCCGCAGCGTGATGTATCAAATCGATCTGCGCGATGCGGCACAGAAATTTGTCAACGCCCACCTCGATTTGCCACCCGCTGACGGACGAGGCTCCGCTGATGCACCAAATTCGCGACGCCATGTTCCGCGCATGGGTGCACCGCCTGCGGAATGAGGACGGCGACGGCGACGAAACGCGCGCCTTCTCGCTTCTGCGCGAGGTTGACGCAATCGGCACGCGGCGACCTGCATACCGCTCGTCTCGACGTCTATCGCGACCAGATCGTTTGGGGCCGTTCGGCCGTGCGCATCGACGTGGCCGGCGGCTGGACCGACACCCCGCCCTACCCTGCCTCAATTCGGGCGGCAATGTGGTGAACTGGCCATCGAGCTCAACGGGCAACAGCCCTTGCAGGTCTATGTGAAGTTGACCTCGAGCCGCACATCGTGTGCCGCAGCATCGACCTCGGCGCGATGGAAGTGATCACCACCACGAAGAGTTGGCACAGTTCAACAAAGTGGGTTCCCCTCTCCATTCCCAAAGCCGCCTCGCGCTCTCCGCGGTTTCCTCCCGCAGTTTGCCGCCGAACCGCACCGCACGTTGCGCGAGTGCCTCGCAAGCCTTCGGCGGCGGTATCGAGATCACGCTGCTCGCCGCCATCCCGGCGGTTCGGGCTTGGGCACGAGCAGCATCCTCGCCCGCCACGGTACTCGGCGCGCTCTCGGATTTCTGCGGTCTGGGCTGGGACAAACTCACCGTGGGCAACCGCACCCTCATTCTCGAGCAACTGCTCACCACGGGCGGCGGCTGGCAAGACCAGTTCGGCGGCGTGCTGCACGGCGTGAAGCTCCTGCGAGACTCAAAAGCCGCTTTGACCAAACGCCGGTGGCGCGCTGGCTGCCCGACACACTCTTCATGGCGCCCGAACAGCGCGCCCGCCATTTGCTCTACTACACGGGCATCACGCGCACGGCCAAGAATATTTTGGCCGAAATCGTGCGGGCATGTTCCTCAACTGCGGCACGCGCCTGCGCCTCGCTCGACGAGATGAAAGAACATGCCATGGACATGTTCGAGGTGCTGCAACAAGGCGACCTCGAACGCTACGGCCGACTGGTGCGCAAGACGTGGCAGCAAAACAAACCTCGACGCCGCACCGAACCCGAGATCGTGGCGCAGCTCTCGCCGGCGCATCGACGACCTCTGCTGGGGCTACAAACTGCCGGGTGCAGGCGGTGGCGGCTACCTCGCATGGTGGCGAAAGATCCCGAGGCGGCGGCGCGCATTCGCACTTTGCTGCTCGAGCATCCGCTCACGGAATCGGCACGCTTTGTCGACATGAAGCCTCGCACGAGGGCCTGCAAGTGAGTCGCAGCTGACGAGTCGCGGGCATTTTTCCCGCCGCTCACCCGCCCAAAAAGAATAACATAAGTCAAGCCACACCGCCACAGCGTGCTTGGCACACTATTGACGTACCTCCGGGTAACCTCATCCATTGTTCAATCATCTCTTCACGTCGTTCATCATCCAATGACCAAAGACCTCATAGACATCATCATCGAAGGAATCCAAGACAAAAAGGCCGCAACATTGTCGGGCCGATTTGCATAACATCCCCACGGCATCGACCGATGCCTCGTGATCTGCACCGCCGGTTCGCCGGCACAGGCCGACTGCATTGTCGACAGCATCGAAAACATGGCGGCGTGTGCGCATGGGCGAACATCCGGCTGCCATCGCAGGCCGCACCAACGCCCAATGGATCGCAATGGACTTTCGGCAATGTGATGGCGCACATCTTCCCTGCCCGAAACGCGAGAGTATTGCGATCTCGAACACCTCTGGGACGATGCGGCCATCACACAAATTGCCGACCTCGACTAACTCTGACTTCATTACTACGCGCCCGCACCAGCCGAGCGTGAACAAAACGGACTCCAATGTCAACTCCCTCAATCTCCCAAGGAACCGAAGATGCCCAAATTCAACCTCACGTGGTTGTATTTTGCCATCATCGCTGTGATGGCGATCATGCTCTGGCGCGGAACTTCCAACCCCGGAAGCTCCTCGAAAGACGTGAGCTACTCTGAACTGAAACAGTATATGTGCCAAAGGCTATTCGAACGATATCACCGTCGACAAGGGCGAAGGTCAGGTCAGCATGGTGATTCGTCCCGAATATATCCGCACGGTTTTTCAACCAAAGTGCCGAGCAAGTCGGCGGGCGGCCCCGAGTGCAAAGCTCGCTATCCGTCGGCCGATCGCGTCGAAGATTACCTGACCACGGTCGGCTACAAAGGCAAAGTGACCTATGAGAGAGCCACGATTTCTTCCTCAACATCTTGAGTACGCTCCTGCCGCTCCTGCTGCTCATCGGTTTCTGGTTCTTCATGTTCCGCGGCATGGGGCAACGCCGGCGGCGGCCTGTTCGGCGTGGGGCAAAAGCAAAAGCCAAGGAATACAATAAAGATGAGGGAGTGAAGGTGACCTCAAGGACGTGGCCGGACAAGAAGGCGCGAAACAGGAGGTGCAAGAGATTGTAGACTTCTCAAAAATCCCGACAAATCACGGAGCTCGGCGGTAAGATTCCCAAAGGTGCCCTCCTCGTCGGTCCTCCGGAACGGGTAAGACGCTGCTGGCCAAGGCCGTGGCGGGCGAAGCGGGCGTTCCGTTCTTCTCGATGTCGGGTTCCGACTTTGTCGAGATGTTTGTGGGCGTCGGCGCCAGCCGTGTGCGCGACCTTTCCAGAAAGCGAAAGAAAAAGGCCCCTCGATCGTGTTCATCGACGAGATTGACGCGGTGGGACGTGCGCGTTCCAAAGGCGCCAGCTTGGCGGCAACGACGAACGCGAGAATACGCTCAACCAACTGTTGACCGAGATGGACGGTTTCGGCACCAATTCGGGTGTCATCATCCTCGCGGCCACCAACCGCGTCGATGTGCTCGACCAAGCACTCGCTGCGCGCGGACGTTTTCGACCGTCAGATCTACGTCGACCTGCCCGACCCGCCCGAACGCATCGCTATTTTCAATGTGCATCTGCGTCCCCGAAGCTCCAACCGGGCTTGACATCGAATTGCTCGCGCGACAGACTCGGTTTCTGGGTGCCGACATCGCCAATGTGTGCAACGAGGCCGCGTCATCGCCGCTCGTCACAACCGCGAGGCCGTGACGAAGCAAGATTTCCTCGACGCCGTGGATCGATCATCGGCGGTTTGAGAAGAAAACACGCGTGATGACCAACGAAGAGAAGCGTGCCATCGCCATCCACGAAGCCGCCACGCCTCGGTGTCGTGGTTGCTCGAGCACGCCAACCCGCTCGTCAGTTACCATGTTGCCCTGCGGTCAATCGCTCGGCGCGGCTTGGTACCTGCCCTGAGAGCGTTCCATCACGACCATGAACAAATGCTCGATGAAATCTGCGCCACCTTGGCCGGTCGCGCAGCCGAAGAGGTCTTCCTCGGACGCATTTCGAGCGGCGCGCTCAACGATCTGAGAACGCGTCACGCAACGTGCTTACGGCATGGTGGCTATCTCGGCATGAGCGAGAGCCGTCAACATTTCCTACTACACCAATCAGGAAAGTTTCCAGAAACCCCTACTCGGAAGAGACCGGTCGACGCATCGATGCCGAAGTGAGTCGCCTCATCAACGAACAATATGATCGCGCCAAACGCATTCTCACCGAAAATGCGACCAGCACAATGCACTCGCCGACTTGCTCTGTGAGCACGAGGTGATTTTTGCCGCCGACGTGACCAATATCTTCGGTCCACGCCCGTGGAAAAGTCGTGCGGACATCATTCTGGAAGAACAGCCTCAGCCGGAAAACGAAGAAAAACGACGACAAAACGCGCGAAGACGGTGACGAAAGTGCCTCGACGAGCGACAAACAAACCACCGATGCGGCTAGACTACGACTGCACCAGGATGCTCCCCGCCGGGACGACCGGCCGGCTGCCACATCAGGTAGATTCTCCTTCTCTCCCAACTGATCCAGCCGACAACAGCACACATGAAAAATCTCGCGCTACGCACCCTGACCGGTGTTCTCTATGTGGCCGCCCCTCGTGGGCTGTGCCTTGGGTGGCGAACTCCGTTCTTCGTTTTTCCTGGTGGTCGGTGCCTTGTCCACCTGGGAATTCATCACCAATGTCAATGCGCACGACGATGCGACGGCCAATCGCTTCATCGCAACGGCGGCCACGGTCGCATTCATGGCTGCATTCCACGAATGTTGCCACCCGACCACATCACCTATGCGCATTTCCTCCCGTTTGTGGTCACACTGCTCTATCTGCTCGTGAGCGAACTCTATCGCAATGAGCCGCATCCGCTGAAAAATCTGGGCTTATGCCTTGCGGCACACTATATATTGCGTTGCCACTCTCTATGATTTACCTGCTGGGCATCCCGCTACGATCCCGCACAAGGCCTCGACCTACACACGGTTGGTTGCCGCTGTCCATTTTTCTTCTTCCTTTGGACGAGCGACCACCGGCGCTTACCTCTGCGGATCGGCCTTCAGTCGCTTTGTTCTCGCCAAACTCTTCCGCGTATCTCGCCCAACAAGTCGTGGATCGGCTCGATCGGCGGCGGAGTGCTCGTGGTCTTGCTGGCCGTGGCCCTGAACTACCTCCTGCCCGAGGTCCGTCTCAGTCTTCCGGTCTGGATCGGTTTGGGACTGACGGTCTGCGTGTTCGGTACTTGGGGCGACTTAGTGGAAAGTCTGTTCAAACGCCAGCTGGGCATCAAGGACAGCGGTAAAATCCTTCCCGGCCACGGCGGCATGCTCGACCGCTTCGACTCGGCCTTCCTGGCCATCCCGCCGCAGTGGTCTATTTTGCACTCGCGGCTTGAGCCCCACATCCTCTCCCCCGAATGAGGGAGCGAAAATCCCGTTTTTCTTCAAAAGCGTGCATTTCTCATCCGGAAAATGCACGCTTTTTCGCTTCCCCGTCTCCACAAAGCAGCTCGGCAAAACGCCTCTATTTCCTCTTCACCTATGATTTTGCTATTTGGCACAGTCAATTTTTGGTAAATCCAAAGAAAAAAACTTACTTTTTGTCGATACAAGCAATCCATAAAATACGCAATGTCAGATCCCGTTTCCCCTTCGAGCACTCCGCTGCCAAGCTTTCCGCATTGGTTCATACTCTGTGCAGCGCATCGTGGGAAGAACAAGCCCGCCAACTCCTGGTAGAACGCGGTTTCCGCGCCTTTGTTCCGCTTCGTCCCGCCTCGCGCATGAGCAAAAACGGGCAAAGTGATTTTGCGCTCGCAGCCTATTGAGCGGCTGGGTCTTCGTTTACGCCACCTGGCGAGAACTCGAAGACTTCAAACGTTTCGTGCAGCACCGACACGGAAGAAGCTCTACTATCACGTGGCGTGAAACGCTGCGTCCGGTAGGTGCGACCAACCGCGCCGCGCCCATCACGCGCAACCGCATCACGACCATCAGCGAAGAGGAAAGTGGAACGTTTCATCACCTTCTGCACGGCCGCACAAGATGACCGCGCTTCTTCACCCCCGAAGGGTGAAGCTGAAAGCCCGGCGATCGGGTGCGCGTCATCGGCGGCCCGTTCAACGGACAGGAAGGTTACTTCCGGAAAACGGCTGGAAAGCGTTCCAAAAGTCTCGTCATCGAACTCCCGGCTGCATATTGGCCGCCACCACCCGTTCTTCCGGAACTGATCCAGCGCTCGAACGCCGCAAAGGCTGAGTACGACGGAAAACCGCGGACGAGCCGTGAGCAAGCGCGCGGTTTTCGGACAGAAGTCCCTCGTTTCGGGCGAAAGCTCCCAACTTTTCAGCAAATACCCATCACCATGAAAGGAATTGTCCTCGCCGGAGGCACGCGGCACGCGCCTCTACCCCATCACCAAAGGCGTGAGCAAGCACTGCTCCCCATTTTTCGACAGTCGATGGTCTACTATCCCATTTCGGTACTGATGCTCGCCGCATACGCGACTATTCTCATCATCTCCACGCCCCACGATTTGCCCGGTTTTCTGCCTGTCTGTTGGGCGACGGCTCCCATTCGGGTGCATTCACTTTACGCCGAGCAACCCTCGCCCGACGGTTTTGGCGCAAAGCCTTCCTCATCGGCCGCGAATCTCATCGGCGAGGACAGCGTGTCTCGTGCTCGGCGACAACATTTTCCACGGGGCCGGTTTCAGCGGTATGCTCCAATCTGCCGTCGCCACGGCAGAACAAAGAGGGCAAAAGCCACCGTTTTCGGCTACCGCGTCAACGACCCCGAACGCTACGGCGTGGCGGCCTTCGACGCTGAGGGCAACCGCACGTCGATCGAAGAGAAACCCGCGCAACCGAGAGTCCAACCATGCTGTGGTCGGTCTCTACTTCTATCCGAACTCCGTGGTCGATATTGCCGCCGCATCCGCCCCTCGGCACGCGGTGGCGAACTCAAATCACCACGGTGAACCAAGTCTATCTCGAACGCGAGCAACTGAAAGTGCAAACCCTCGGTCGCGGTTTCGCTTGGCTCGACTACCGGCACGCACGAGTCGCCTCCGAAGCCTCCACCTACATCGAAGTGCTCGAAAAAGCGTCAGGCTGAAAGTGGTGGCTTGCCTGAAGACATCGCCTACACGCAAGGTTGGCTCACGGCCGACGACCTGCGCCGCATCGCCGAACCCATGCGCAAAACCACTACGGGCAGTACCTGCTAAAACGGGCTGCCGAACAATCTTGAAGCGGCGGGAAAACGTCTTCCTCTATATGAGTGAGTCGCCGTCGACGCCCACTTTCCTCCGGCTTCTCCCGATGGTCCAGCCTCCACGCCACCAATGAACGTCATTTCCACCTCGCTCGAAGGCGTCGTCATTCTCGAACCCCGTGTTCGAAGATGCGCGCGACTATTTCTTCGAATCATTTTCCCAACGCGAATTTGACGAAAAAGTTCGTCCCATCCGTTTTGTCCAAGACAACTGAATCGCGTCCTCGCGCGGTGTCATGCGCGGTCTCCACTATCAACGCATGCCCCACACGCAGAGCAAACTCGTGCGCTGCACCCAAGGTTGTGTGGTGGACGTAGCCGTCGACATCCGCCACGGCAGTGCCACTTTTCGGACAACGTGTGGCCGTCGAACTCTCTGCCGAAAACCACCTGCCAGCTCTTCATTCCGCGCGGATTCGCCCACGGTTTCGCCGTGCTCAGCGACATCGCCGTGTTCGAATCACAAGTGCGACACTCACGCCCCCGACATCGGACGCCGGCATCTCCTTGCTCGACGAACGCCTCGACATCGACTGGCGCATGCCCGTAGCCGACGCCTTGCTCAGCGAAAAGATCTTCACCATCCCTTTTCGACGAAGCCCCTGCCGATTTCCACATCGACGATCGGCTCTATTGAACCCCATCTCCATGCAAATTCTCGTCACCGGCGCAGGGCGGTCAACTCGGCAGCGAAATTCGTCGCCTCTCTGCCGCCACTCTCGCACCTTTCACTTCACTGACGTCGCCGCGCAAAAGCGATCCACGCTTCGCCCTCGACATCACCGACCGCGAAGCCGTTCTTCAGTTTTGTGAAAGCCCACGACATCGACTGCATCGTCAATTGCGCCGCCTACACCAACGTCGACGCCGCCGAAAGCGACCCCGAACGTTGCGACCTCATCAACCACCTTGCCGTCGAAAACCTCGCGCTCGCCGCTCGCACGGCCGACGCTTGGTTGGTACATATCTCCACCGACTACGTCCTCGGTGCCGAACCCTACAACACCCCCTGCCGCGAAGATCAGCAAGGCACGCCCACGGTGTGTACGGCGCCTACGAAACTCCGCGGCGAACAAGCCTTTCTGCTGTGTCGGTTGCAAGCACCCTCATCTTCCGCACCGCTTGGCTTTTTACAGTCCCTACGGCAAGAACTTCGCCAAAACCATGCTCCACCTCACCGCAGCCGCCCGAGGTGAAAGTGGTCATCGACCAGTGTGGCACCCCACCTCCGCCGCCGATCTGGCGGCGCCCTCCTCACGATTCTTTCCCGACCGCTGACGGCCGACCACATCGGCACCTACCACTATTCAGACGAGGCGTTTGCTCGTGGTACGACTTCGCCGTGGCCGTGGCTCGCGAAGCCGGTCATACCGACTGCCGCATTCTGCCCCTGCCGTTCCTCCGAATATCCAGCCCGTGCAACGTCCGTCTACTAGCGTGCTCGACAAGACGAAGGTGAAGACCACCTTCGGCCTCGAAAATCCCCTATTGGCTCGACGGTCTGCGCACCTGCATTGCCCGTCTTCGCGACAGCGAAAACGGTCTAACCTTGCTTTCAGCTCCCAACACCCCACGCTATGCCACCATCGTCATCACCGGCGGCGCCGGTTTCATCAGCAACCACGTCGTGCCGCCGTTTTGTTCGCGAATATCCCGACTACCACATTATCTGTCTTGACGTGCTCTACCTACGCCGGCAACTTGGCCAACTCGTCGACGTGGAAAACGCGCCGAACTATGAGTTCGTCCGCCTCGACATCTGCGACTACGCCGCCGTGCGTCGTCTGTTCGAAGAGAAGCACGTCGACGGCATCATCCACCTCGCCGCCGAAAGTCACGTCGATCGTTCCATCAAAGATCCGATGGCGTTCGCCCGCACCAATGTGATGGGCACCCTCAGCCTGCTGCAGGCTGCCCGCGACTATTGGGAGTCGCTTCCCGAACGCTATGAGGGCAAACGCTTCTACCACATCTCCACCGACGAAGTGTATGGCGCCCTCGACATCACACGCCCGAGCGACACTCGCCCCTTACGGCGACGACTTCTTCGTCGAAACCACTCCCTACCGTCCCCATTCTCCCTACTCGGCCTCGAAAGCCTCGAGCGACCACTTCGTGCGCGCCTACCATGACACCTACGGCATGCCGACGCTCATCAGCAACTGCTCGAACAATTACGGCCCCAACCAGTTCCCCGAGAAGCTCATCCCGCTGCTCATCAACAACATCCGCCACCGCCGCCCCCTCCCCGTCTATGGCAAAGGCGAAAACGTACGCGACTGGCTCTATGTCGTGGACCACGCTCGCGCCATCGACCTCATCTATCACAAAGGAGCCATCGCCGACACCTATAATATAGGCGGATTCAACGAATGGCGCAACATTGACATCGTTCGCCTCGTGGTGCGCACCGTCGATCGCCTGCTCGGCCGCCCCGAAGACGCCGATCTCGACCTCATCACCTTCGTCACCGACCGCGCCGGCCACGACTTGCGCTACGCCATCGACTCGACCAAACTCAAAACAGAACTCGGTTGGGAACCCTCCCTCCAGTTCGAACAGGGCATCGAAGAGACCGTGCGCTGGTATCTCGACAATCAGGAATGGATGGATCGCATCACTTCGGGCGACTACCTCCGCTACTACGAAGACATGTACGCCCACCGCTGAGTTTTCGCGCGCGGCGTCCCCACTCCGCCGGGTCAAAACGCCGCCCCGCAGCAAACGACGCTCGCACCGCCTGTACCAGGCCGCGGCGACACCGGAGAAATCCCCAACGCAAGGAGGAATGTCAGTTAACATGGCATTCCTCCTTTCTTTTATTTGGCCGTACGCAGAATTTTGCACTATATTTGCGCACACGAACAAACAAAATAAAGCCATTCCATGAAGCTCTTTTACGCAATTCGCTTTTGCTCTGCTGCCCTCGGTCTCCCGCTTTCGGCCCACGCCCAGCGAGTTCCACCTGCAACAGCAGACCCTCGCCAACCCGACAACGAACGCCCCCGTGCATCCGTCCCTCTCCCGCCAACTCAAAATGGCAGGAAACGGAATTCACGCCTTCTTCCACTACGGCATGAACACCTACACCGGTTTGGAATGGGGTAACGGCGATGGAAAACGAAAACCGTTTCGCGCCCACCCGCGTGCCCAACCCCGAACAGTGGCTCCAGGCCGCCAAAGACGCCGGCATGCGCGGCGGCATCGCCGTCATCAAACACCACGACGGCTTCTGCTCTGGCCCACGCCACCACCACGCACAACGCCACCTCCTCCTCCAACCCCAACGCCAAGCAGACCAACATCCCCGAGACTTCGCCGAAGCTGCGCGCAAGCTCAACATGAAATATGGCTTCTACATCTCGCCGTGGGATCGCAACTCCGCCCTCTACGGCACCGATCGCTATGTAAAAGAGGTCTTCCTTCGCCAATGTCTCGAAGCCGCCCAATACGGCAGCGACCAATTCGAAATGTGGTTTGACGGCGCCAACGGTGGCAACGGCACTACGGCGGTCAGAACAAGACCATCAACGTGGGCGACGCCAATGCTCTACTACGACGTGCCCAACCTCCGCGACTCCGTCCACAAGATCCTCCCCGACTGTGTGATGTGGGGCGTCGGCGGCGAAGCCCGCTGGATCGGCAACGAACAAGGCTGGGCCGGTGAAACCAACTGGTGCATGGGCGACGGCACAAGCGGTAACATCGACGGCTGGTATTGGCACCGGCGAGCGACGCCAAAGCCACCAACAAAGGTTGGTTCTGGCACAGCGGCGAAGCCCCTCTTCGCCCGAACGCCTGTTCCAAATGTACCTCGAAAACCGTCGGTCGCAACGCCACCCTCATCCTCAACCTCCCGCCCGATCAGTCCGGGCGCCCTGCCCACCGCCACCGTCAAAGCCATGACGCAACTCGGCGACCTCCTCAGCAGCGCTTCGGCACCGACCTGGCCAAGACCGCCACAGTCGTAGCCAGCGAAACCCAGCGCGCAGGCGCCGGCCGCAACTACGACGTGCGCAACCTCTTCGACGGCAACACCACCACCTACTGGGCCACGAACGACGGCACCAAGCAGGCCACCCTCACCTTCACGTGGGACAGCCCTGCAAACCCTCCGTTACGTCGACCTCATGGAACTCGTCGCCAAGGGACAGCGCGTCAAGAAGTTCAAGCTCGAAGTCACCGAAGACGGCACCACGTGGAAACCCACCGCGGCAACATCGCCACCACCACCATCGGCTACGCAGCGTCATCCCCTCAACGGCAACACCGAACACAGCTACGACTAAAGCACCCGCGCCGTCGGTTTGCGCATCACCATCGAAGATGCCAAAGCCTGCCCTCTGCTCAAGAGCGTAGCCATTTACTAATCCCAGCGTAAAGCCCATCCACAATGAAACTTCAACATCTCCTCCCCGTGGCTGCACTGGCTTTGCCGCTTGCCGCCTCCGCCCAAACCGTCACCCTTCCCACCCTCGATTTTCGAAAGCACCGCCTGGCAATCCCTCGGTGTGTTCTGACACCTGGGAAGCCTCGCCCTTCCGCACGGCGCCCTCACCGCAACTGTGCCTCCTGAGCAATCCCACCACCGGCGAACTCAATCCCATCGACGGCACCCCGTCAATCTCTCGGCCAAAGTGCTCTGCTGTGCAGCGTTCGCGCTACGGTTTCCAACACCTTCGGCGCCCGCATCACGCTCAACCAGCCATTCGACCTCACCCCAACGCCCAAATACGTCCACGCCTGGATCCACACGCCCAAAAGCCGCCGCGCCATGATCATCGGCCTCGGCAAGCGCAAAGACCGCCCCGCCAGTGACGAGCGGTGCAGTTCGCCCAAATCACCGGGCAGCCCCCTCGAAGCCGATCGCTGGCAGGAAATCGTACTCCCCCGCCGGGCAATGAAGGCGTGCAACCACAGCCTCGTCATCGTGCCCCACTGCGAAAGCCCGCACGATCTCACCGAAGACTTCGCCGCCTACATCGACAATGTCAGCGTGAACGACAGCCCCGCACCGTCGCTCATCACCGGCTACTACCCCCATCTCCGTCGACAAGAAGCAGCTTCCACGCGCACAGACCGTCACTCGACATCGTCCGACTCAGCGTCGACGGCAAACAGCAAGTCTTCAACGTCCCCACGCCGCGCACCGTCTACACCGACACCGGCAACGCCGAGTTCCTTCGTAAGCCCGCGACGTCGTCACCCCTCCGTCACCTACAACGGCACGTGGATGCACAGCTACGTCTACCCTCGACAAGAACCAAGACGGCAAATTCGATCCCGACACCGAACCGGTCAGCTACTCCTACTATAAAGGCAAAAACAGCGAAGGCCAAACCGTGAGCAACGGCAACACCATCGCGCCGCGCCCTTCACCGTTCCCGCCGACCTCGCCCCGGCATCTACCGCCTGCGCTACAAGATCGACTGGGACAACAACGATCCCCTCGATCCGCCGACGTGCTCAAGCACGGTGGTGCCTTTTGTCGACATCCGTCTCAACGTGCACGGTGAGCACGCCGTTGTCACGCAGCACAACCTCAACGGCGAAATCATCACCACCGACGGTCAGAAGCTCGAAAGCTTCAAAGCCCCTTCGGCCAACCCTTCACCATCAAGATGAACCCCGCCGACGGCTTTTGAATACGCCGGTGTCATCGTCAAGCACGGCTACCACCTCACCGCCGACAGCCTCGAAAGACAACGTGCAGTGGCAGACCATTCGCGTTCCGCGCAGCATCTTCAACGCCGACAACACCTTCACCCTCCCCGCCGAATGGATGGACGGCAATGTCGACCTCGAAGGCCTCTTCATCGAGACCGGCACCTGCAAAGCCCGAAGCCGCACCCCACTGGTATTCGCGTTTCACCCCTGCCACCCTCGTCAACGGCAAGTTCGCCCACGATTCGCAGTGGTACTCCATGCAGATCGGCCAAGAAGGCTACGTGCTCAAAGCCAACAACACGAAGCAAACGCTCGAACTCACCGACACTGAAGTGAATCCCGAAGACGGCAAACAACTCTGGTGCTTCGTGGGCAACAACGCCGAGGGCTTTCGCATCTACAACCTCGCAGCCGGGCACAGGCTACGTCCTCGCCGCTCCCACCAACATGGGCAACGACAAAGGCGGTAGCTCCTTTTTCCCACCCTGCAACCCGTCGGTTCCATTCCCATGCTGTCTGTCCGTTTGGCGCTTCGCCGACTCCAAAGACCTGGGCAAAAGCGGTCCCTGCTCTACGCCTGCATGTACGAAGACAAATACGAAGCCAACAAGGTGAACAACCGCAACAGCAATTCGCCTTCTGGAACGGCGGTGCCGACAAGGGTTCGACCCTCACCATCCTCCCCGTCACCTCCAACCTCACCACGAGCGTGGCCGGTGTCAGCGCCCAAACCGCAAGCAGCACCGCCACACTACGACCTCGCCGGTCGCCGTGTCGGCCACAGCACCCGCGGTGTCCTCGTACAGCAAGGCAAAGTCGTCCTTCGCTGATTCGAAAAACTCGCGGCGCACCCGCGCCCACTCATAGCCAGCGGGCAGCCACTTCTGTGGCTGCCCGCTTTTTGTGTCCTCACGCACCATTCGTCACCTCCACCGCGCAGAACACTGAAAAAGAATCATCCCATCGACGAAAAATAAGCATATTCCATCGCATAACGACATTATATTCACCCGCACACCCACCTTTCAGCGAAAAAATCTTTCCCATTTAGTTCACACACGCCAAAAATCTCATAAAACCACCCGCCACCGCACACAATTCCACTTTTAAGCGCACAAACCGCGCAAACGTAAAGCAAAAGAACACCACCTGCGCACAAAACAAATTGCGGTAGGGCAGAATTGCTAAGTTAGAACTTACATTTCGTACGCTAATAGTTAAAAACACCGCACGGAGTTCATTTTTCGACGCGTTCCTTTGTCAAAAGTGTGTAGAATCCTATATTTGCAAATACATACAGCGGCAAAAACCGGCGACGGCATTTCAATCGTCCGCAAAGGCGTTTTTCCGCACTCGAACATCGAACAGCAATCCAAACGATATTTACAGGGCATGAACAAGAAGTCAGTCACACTCGGCGTAGCGCTCTTGATGAGCGGCGTAGCGATGGCGCAGACGGCCGTGTTGGGTCACGTATCCGACAGCGAAGGCACCCCCATCGTCAACGCAGCAGTACGCATCGGCACCCGCACCGTGGCCCTCACCGACGGCAAAGGAAATTTCTCGTTAGCCAAAGTGCCCGCAGGCACCAAAACGCTCACGGTCGCCTACGTGGGCATGAAGCCCCGCACGATGGAGATTAGCAAAAACGGCACGATGAATGTAGTGCTCGAATGGGACGACTCCAACCTCAACGAAGCCATTGTCGTGGCCTATGGCACGGCGAAGAAAGCCTCGTTCACGGGTTCTGCCGCCACGATGAGCGCCCAGAAACTCGAGAATCGTCAAGTCTCCGACGTTTCGCGCGCCCTCAACGGCACCGTGGCCGGTGTGCAACCACCAGCCAACAACGGCCAGCCCGGCACCTCCGCCACCATCCGCGTCCGCGGTTTCGGCTCCATCAACGCCACCATGAGCCCCCTCATCGTGCTCGACGGCGTGCCCTACGACGGCGACATCTCCTCCATCAACCCCAACGACATCGAGAACGTCTCGGTGCTCAAGGACGCCGCATCCGCCGCCCTCTGAGTGAGTGACTGCGGGGCCAACGGCGTGATGCTCATCACCACCAAGAAAGGTAAGTCGGGCGACGCCAGCGTGCAATTCGAAGGCCGTTGGGGCGTGAACTCGCGCGAAATCCCTAACTCACGACGTGGTGCGCGACGCCAAGGACTACGTCACCCACCTCTACCACAGTCTCTACAACCAAGACATCTACAACAACGGCCTCAGCGCCGAGCGCGCCGCCCAGCGCACCAACCCGCGCATCCAGAAGGCCCTCGGCTACCCTGTCTTCTCCACCCCGAAGGCGAACTCTCTTCGACGCCAACGGCAACTTCAACCCCGCGCCACCCTCGGCTGCGAGTGACGCGCGACAAGCAGGGCAACCCTCAACCTCCTTCGCCCCGACAACTGGGAGAAAGAAATCTTCCGTCAAAACACCCGCCAGGGAGTACAACCTCAGCGTCTCCGGCGGCAACGAGCGCTTCAACTACTACTGGGGCAGCGGCTACCTCAACGACGAGGGTATCATCGACAACTCCGCCATAAGCGCTACTCCACTCGCCTGAATGCCGACTACCTGGCCAAGTCGTGGCTCAAGATCGGTGCCAACCTCGGCTACTCCTACGCTCAAAGCGCCCTACCCCGAAGAGCAGACCAACAATGAAGCCACCAGCTCCGGCAACGCCTTTCACTGGCCAACAGCATGGCTCCCGTCTATCCCATGTATGTGCGCAACCCCTGACGGCAGCTTCGCCCACCATCCCACCACCGGGTCAGCAGATCTTCGACTCACGGCGACGGACGAAGTCGTGCCCTATAAGCGCAACTTCATGTCGCTCTCCAACCCCGTGGGCGACTTGACCAACAACTCCACGAATTCCTCACCGATCTCTTCACCGGTCGTTGGTATGCCAATGTAATGCCCCTCAAGGGGCTGACGCTCACGGCCTCCTTAGGTCTCACGGTCGACAACACCCGCGAGCACTCCTCCAGATCTTCCTCGTCGGCCAGTCCGCCAATTCCGTGGTGAAGCCGAACAAAGACTCCTCGCAGATGCGCAGCCTCAACCAGCGTATCTCGCCACCTACAAGACGTCATGGGGTCTGCACAGCGCCGACTTCCTCCTCGGTTTCGAGCGCCACGACCGCCACACCGAAGAACTCTCCGCCAACGGCCAATATCTCTACCGCGACGGCGTTTGGGCGGTGAACAACACCATCAACCAGCGCAAGGGTTACGGTAAATACAGCGAATACATCACCGCCGGGTTTCTTCGGTCGCGTCAACTATGACTGGGGCCGAGAGACTATCGCCAGCTTCAGCTTTCCGCCGCGACGGTTCTTCGCGCTTCCACCCCGACCACCGCTGGGGCAACTTCTGGAGCCTCGGGCGCCTGGGACGTGGCCAAGGAATCGTTCATGAAACCCTACCAATGGGTCGACCTCCTCAAGGTGAAGGCCTCGTTCGGCCAGCAGGCAACGACGCCATCGGCGACGGCACCCCTCAACGACATTACGCCGACTACGCCTACATCGACCAGTACATAAGCGTGACGGGCGCCAACAGCATGCTCGCCGACGCCACCCTGGTCTACAAGGGCAACAAGGACCTCACATGGGAAAAGAGCAACTCGTTCAACGTGGGTGTTGACTTCAGCCTGTGGAACGGCAGACTCGCCGGTTCGGTCGAATATTTCAACCGCCAGACCCGCGACATGCTCTACAACAAGCCGTGGCCTCTCCAACGGCTACGCCACCACGCCATGAACATCGGTTCGATGCGCAACAGCGGTGTCGAAATCGACCTCAACTCCGTGGTGCGTTCACAACAGCCGCCTCAAGTGGACCGTTGCCGCCAACGCCACCTGTCGAGGCAACAAGATTCTCAAGCTCCACCCCGACTTCGCTAAAAGACGGCATCAAGAACAGTTCGCGCCTCTACCAAGAAGGGCAGAACATGTTCTCAACTCAACCTCGTGGACTGCGGCGGCGTCGACCCCGTCACGGTAAAAGGCCATGTATTGGACCGTGAGCAAAGACAGCAAGACGGGTGCCACCTCTCGCGTGCTCACCGACGACTGGGACGATGCCTACGCCAACGCACGTCATGCCATGGGCAACCTCCCGCCCACCGTCACGGGCGGTTTCAGCTCCACGCCGAAGCCTTCCGGTTTCGACCTCTCCGTCTCGGCCTCCTTCCAGCTCGGCGGCAAGGTGATGGACCAAGGTTACCAAGACCTCATGCACGTCAGGTCGGAAAACGCCGGTCAAAACTGGCACAAGGACATCGCCCGTGCCGACCCCTGCAAAACAGCAGCACACCGATGTGCCGCGTCTCGATGCCGCGACAGCAATGCCGATGCCACTTTGACCCGCTGGCTCGTGTCCGTACTACCTCTCGCTCAACAATGTCACGCTGGGCTGCCAACGCTGCCGCGCCACCTCGTGCGCCACGCCAAGCTCGCCTCGGCTCGCCTCTATGCCGCCGCCGACAACCTCGCACTCTTCGCCGCCCGCCAGGGCATCGACCCGCGCCAGAGCCAGACCGCTGTCTACGCCAACTCCTACACGGCCGTGCGCACCGTCTCCTTCGGCGTGAAACTCACTTTCTAATCCTTCCCCAAACCGCTTCACAATGAAATCACTATATCAATGGGGCGGTTGTCGCTCGGCCTGCTCCCCTTCTTCGCCCTCGCCGGCTGCACCGATCTCGACACCGCCCCGCAAGGCGACACCGTCACCGAAGCTCAAAAAGCGGAACTCTATCGCCGCGTCCCCGAGCGCGCCTCCGCAGCTGTCAATGGCGTCATGAGCATCTTCTCTCGCCTGGAAGCCACCGCCAGCCACCTCGATTTCGGCTACGGCTCCGTCCTGCTCGGCTTTGACTGCCGCGGCGCCGACGTGACCTGCACCACCAACAGCTACAACTGGTTCGGTGCCGAGACCACGCTCGACGACAACCACGCTCACGATCGCTTCCCCGCGTGGTGTGGAGCAACTGCTACGACCAGATCAAGGCCTGCAACGCCCTGCTCGCCTCCGTCAAGAGCGACGACACCAACCCCGTCACCCGCTTCAACCGCGCCCAGGCCCAGGCCGTTCGCGCCTTCGACTACTTCACGCTCGCCCAAAGCTTCCAGTTCACCCACAAGGACCATGAGCAGGCCAACTGCGTGCCCGTGATCACCGAAGACAACCAAGCCGAGTCCGAGGCAAAGGCTCCCCTCTCCAGCGTCGAAGCCGTCTATCAGCGCATCAACACCGACCTCGACTCGCGCGCTCGTCAATCTCCAGTCCACCGACACCGAGCGCAGCGACCGTCGCTTCGTCAGTCTCGCCGTGGTCTACGGCCTCCGCAGACTCGCGTCGCCCTCGTGACAGCAACGCTGGGCCGATGCCGCCGAAGCGGCCGACCAAGCCATCACCGCCGCTGCCGCCGAAGGCATCACCCCGCCTCGCGCGAAGCCGTGAGCCACCCCACCTTCACCTCCATGAGCGAAAAACGTGATTGGATGTGGGGCATCAAGATCGAAGAGACCGACCCCGTGGTCACCTCGGGCGTCGTCAACTGGGCCTCGCATGATGTGCACCTTCGCCTACGGCTACGTGAGTGGTCGGCGCCACCAGGGCATCAGCAGCCAGCTCACGCCTCCATCCCCGCCACCGACGTGCGCAAAGGCTGGTCCTCGACGCCAGGGGCGAATCGCCCAACCTCAACCGTGCCCAGCGCGGCTACCTGGCGAGATCCGTGCAACGCCCTTCACCAACGTGAAAGTTCGACTCCCACAGAGCGTGCCCAACCAGTCCATCAGCGCTCAGGATCTGCTGCTCATGCGCGTCGAGAGATGTACCTCATCAGGGCCGAAGCCCTCGCCATGAGCGGTCAAGCCGCGAAGGCGCCAGGTGCTCACCGACTTTGTCAAGACCTATCGCGATCCCGCCTACACGCTGACCGCCACCACCCCGAAGCCGTACAAGAGGCCGTGTGATGCAGCGCCGCGGGAACTCTGGGCGAAGGCTTCTCCCTACTTCGACCTGCTGCGTCTCGGCAAGGGCATCGACCGCGACTGCGGTTTCCTGCAGGAAGTCAACTACAACGTCCCGGCCAACTCCCCCGTGATGCTCATCCCCGTCCCGCAAAAGGAGCGCAAAGTCAACAAGGCCGTGAAAAGACGGCGACTACAACCCGCTCGGCAGCAAGCCGCAAACCCGTGCCTCTCAACAATTGATGCGGCCGGGCGCCCACTCGCTTTTCCATTTCATCAAGTGTTTGTTTCGATCCGGGGCCCATCCTCGTTCGCAGCCCCCGATCATCACTCGCTCCACAATGAAACTCCATATTCTCCCCTCTCGCCGCCGGCCTTCTCGCCGCTTCCGCCGCCGTGTCAGTACGCAGCGACGATCCGTCGTGGACCGACTCCTCGGCCACCCAAACCGACAAATACAGCTTCTGCACAGCACGCGCAGCTTCAGCTTTTCACTGCGCGCCCGCTCGACCAGTACACCGTCACGCTGCTTCGCGGCACGTCCAAGGTGCCGCCACGGTGGCCGTTCGCGTGAAGGCCGACACGCTGCACGCCAGCTACCTGACCGACACCCTCGTGCACTTCGCCGACGGCAGCACCACCGCCGAACTGGTGGTGAGTCAACCACAGCCTGCTCACTCCGAAAAACGGCTATCGACACGCTCGAACTCGCGCCCGACAAGGTTTTCAGCCACCGGCACGCGTCGCCTCCTCGTCACGCTCAATAACGTGAAATAACCCCGCCGGGGGATCGCCCCCTCGCCCTCCCCAACTCACAGCCACTCCGCCCAGTGCCGAGGGCGAGCGGTCGGCTCACTTCTTGCCGTGCAGGCGCCGCGCCCGCGAGAATGGCTTGCGAAGAACAGAAAGAGGGGACTCGATGAGGTAAAAGGAATCAACCGATGAACAGCAATCAGAACGCCACATTTGCTGCATCTCGACTTTTAGCGAACAGCAATACCCGGCTTTATTGCTGTCCGAAGTAATCTCACGATCCATGCTCTGCGCACTTCCTCAAAGTGTGCAGCCTGACAAATCTCCGCATACTTCCTGCAAGTATTTGACAGAAACCATGCAGGAATCACGACTAGATTGACTACATTTGTAACTCAATCAAGTAATAATCTGGCATCCCATGATATTAAGAGTGACCGTTGAGAATTTGTTCTCGTTCAAAGAGAAGTTCAAATCAGTTTCGTTGCAGGCAAAAAGCGACAAGCATCCGAACAGGTTTTGTCGCGCAAAAAGCGTGATGACATTTCTGTACTCAAAGCAGGTATCATATGGGTGCCAATGCCTCAGTAAGAGCAACATCATCAAGGCAGTTTCCTTCTTCAGAAGATCGCTGGGAGGTGTCCCCAAGAACGAATGTAGACGCTTTTTAAGCTCGCGGAATTAGGGAAATAGCCTTCTAAGGTTGAAATGGAAATCAAGGTTGGCGGGAAATACTACGCCTACGGGGTCGAATTCTCTGTGAAAGGTCTGGTTGAAGAATCGGTTGTTCGAGATCAACAGTCGTTCAGACACGGAGATCTATACACGTAAGGTGGTGGCCGATGGCAACTGTTTCACCTTTGGTACCAACACTGGCCAACGACGAGGAGCAGCTTGTGGGATTCATCAGCAAGAGTACTCCAAAGAGCGACAGCTTTCTTTTCTGAATATATCAAGCGGAACGATAAGGCATCGGTGCAATCAGTGAGGTCTATCGCTGGATGAAAGAGGATCTAAAAATCATCTTCCTAAGACGAAGTTCGAAAGGGTTGTCAATCCGTGTGGAAAAAGATAAGCGGTTTGCTGATGCCACAAAATCACTGCTGATTATTTCAACACCGCATTGTTGACATACGACGCATTAAGGTGAGCAAGGAAAATATAGAATTACCCAAGGAACTGGTAACGGACCTACTCTCCGAAGCAGAACCGGCAAAGAGGCATTGTTAGTAAGCTCTCCATCCGGCTCTGCAATCTGACTTCTTCGAGTCGGATGAAAATGGCGCAACGACCATCTAGTAAGCAAAACACAATCCACAAAGGAAGGCTGACAGAGGTTGCATTTGAGATGAATGAGGAGTCTGATGGCTCTATAAGAATCATGGATTTTCATCCCTATGCTCATTGATTTGCGGCTGAATGATACCGTCTATCTGATCGATGAAATGTGACAGAAGCATGCACCCCATGCTTTCTCAGAAGATTCTTGAGTATTACTTCAGACACCTCAAAGCAGACAAAGACACTCAACTGATCTTCTCCACCCACGAATCCAATCTACTCAACTTGGATCTGATTCGTGCCGACGAGGTGTGGTTTGTAGAGAAAAGACACAGATGGAGCGTCTCATTTCAACTCTCTTGCAGAATACAAGCCGAGAGAAAACATTCGCAAAGGGTATCTTCTAAGGTCGGTATGGTGCAATACCCTTTTTGCGCCGATACATTCAAAATCGAAGTGCAACAAATCATTCGCTGCTCATCGGTCTAATCCATGATAAGCAACAAACCCATTTCGGTATCCAACATTTAACGATCCCGTTGTTTAAAGCGGAACAGCGCCGTGGCATTTTCTGATACATCCTCTCATCGCACGCCACACTCACAACGCACCACTCCCCTCGCGTCCAAAGGCACGAGGGGAGTGGCTCACCTCATTCAGCGTGCGCGTCGCGCCTCGGAGACCAGTCCTCAGCTGCATCCCATCCTTGCAGGAACTGCGCCCGATTTCGGGATGCGAAAGCAACCAAGCTCTCTTCACTTCAGGAGTACGTCCTTGCCCTGTTTCATGATCATCCGATCGTTGCGTCTCATTAGTATAGAACTAAATAGTTCGCCCAATCATACTAATCAAAGAAATAAAGTCGTACCTTTGCATCATCATTCAAAGACCACCCTATTATGTACGCAGTCGTATTTGATTTTAGACACCAATTGCTTAGGAGAATGCTACGATGGAAATACCTACCACGGAGCCTACAAACTCGTTCGGGATTTTTCTAACCGAGAACGGCTTCTCGCATACGCAAGGTTCGGTATACTTCGGAGACGAGGGCATGGATGCCGTTAAATGCGTCATCACGATTCAAAAACTGGCAAAAGAAATACCCTTGGTTCTCTACGTGCGCGGACGTTCGCATGCTTTCATTGAAGACAACAACGATCTCTTACCGGCCATCCGATAACCGCGTCAGCAAACACATCGATCGCGCGCTCGTCTTAACCAATACAAGGGTTTCTGCCACCGGCACGCGTCGCCTCCTCGTCACGCTCAATAACGTGAAATAACCCCCGCCGAGGGGATCGCCCCTCGCCCTCCCAACTCAAACACTCCCCTCGCGCCCAACGGCACGAGGGGAGGGTGCGTACTTTCTATCCCTTAGGGCAGGTTGTCACCCCTCGCTTCACCGGACGACAACTTTTATACTAAACGAAAGAAAAGAAAAGCGGTATCTTAGACTTTTATGTCCAAGATACCGTTATAGCGTCAAAGAGAAATGACGACATTACCTCCCGTCTTTTCTCCACCTTCTTTTTAATGTAGTCTCCTCCTCAAATAGTTCCCCCTATTCCGGGTACTTCCGAAAGCTTCGCTTTCAATCCGCTTTCTTCGTTTCCTAAGGGCACTCTTTATCGCTTTTTCATGTCGTTCTTCTCTGCGATCTCAGGATATTCTTTTCTGAAGTCTCGCATGCCTTTCCCATACAGTATAAAATACGTGCGATGAGCAGAGACCGATTCCACATGCCAAATAAAAGACATTATCGCTGATCATAATAACTTAATGCTGAAAGGTTCATCATGTTTTCTGCTCGCTAAAATACGCGTTTGTACACGAAGTTCATCAGCATTCCCAAATCGTATCTTCAGTTCTGTTGCTTTAACAAACTCCCCTCCGCCCAAAGGCACGAGGGGGAATCAGTACATCGACAGCGCACGCGCTCAGAATTCGAGTTGCTCCGCCGTTTTGCGCAGCCGTTCGGCCAAGTCCAAGAACGCGCCGCGCAGTTGTTCGGCTTCCGATCGGGTGAAGCCGTCCGTCGGCCGTTGCCGTCATGCCCATTGAGTTTGTGATAGAACCAAGACGCACTGCGATCGAAATAGCGTCTGGCTATTTCGCCCCAGCAACAAAAATCTTCCACGTCGTCAAAAACGGCGACGCATATCCGTGATGCGGTCTGATTGAGAAACAAACTTTGTCATCCTATCTATTCTGTTTTAGGTTAGTGAACCACTGATTTCCATCGGCCACAAAGCGATGCGATCGGTGGCCGTCTGCCCATTCGGCATCGGGAGCGCCACAAGTTCCCCGGATATTTTCGTCCTCCCTCACACGAAGAAGAGCGCCACCCCGCCACGCTGATGAGTGCGCCGAGCACTTCGCGGCGCGTCACACGCTGGCCGAAGAGCACATGCGCCGGCCAGAGGATGAGCACGGGCGAGAGCGACATGATCGTCATCGCCACCCCCGTCGAGGGTGTGTGTGTGTGGCCATGAGCGAGAGCGACACCCCACGAAGGGGCCGAATACCACCGTGGCCGCCATGAGCAGCCAAGCGGTTATCGGTGCAGGCACGGCTGAGCGCCCGCCCTTGCCCGCCAAGAAGAGGATGAGCGAAAGCCCGGCAGCCCTGCCACAGCACGCATCTGCGTGGCCTGCAAACGGCAGTGAGCCAGCGCAGGTGCCGGCCGCAGCAGGTGCCGTCGAGGCCGCCCCATGCGCCCGAGTCCGCCGCATAGTGGTGAGCCCCACGGCCGAGAGCGTCAGCCCTAAGCCCTGCCCCACTCCCCACCGATGCCCAGCAGCACGCGCGTCCGGGAGATTGAGGCGCACTTTGCGCCGGCGCCGCCTCACCCTCCTCGTCGGGCACACCAGCGGCCGAGAATCACACCGCGATGCCCGTCGTCGTCACCGCCATCCCCGCCAGCCTGCGCCGAGAGCCGCTCGCCCAGCAAGAGCCACCGCCACGGCCGAAACCGCCGGCGCGAGGGTCATGAAGAGTTGACCGAAGCGCGAACCGATGAGCAAACTAGGCGTTGAACAGGCAATAGTCGCCGAACACAGCCCACCGCGCCCGATGCCAGCAGCCAGCCCCAGGTGGCATCGCCCCGCGGCGGAAGGCGAACCCGTGCAGACCCACAGCAGCGCGCCGATGAAGAGCAACGAGAGCACCATGCGCAGCACGTTCACCACGCGCGCCGAGACGACGGCTCACCGTTTCGCTCCAGCAGCGCACACCGTCCAGGAGACGGCCACCGCCAGCGCGATCGTCTGACCGAGATACCGCCGCGGGAGCAACAAGGAGAGAGAAAGGCATTCATAGTCGGGGAATATCGCCTACGGCCGTTTTAGGTGACAGGCGAGGGGAGGGTCTCGTCGCATTGGGGCGGCCGGTCAGAGCGGTGGAGCCGAGTCGGCGCCGCTGGGGCGTGTCCCGTTTGCGGGGCAAGCTCGCAAATCCTCGCGATTCCGCCGCCGCTCGCCCGCTGCATCGGTCCACGGTAGTCCGCCGTGCTCCGCGGCCTTTGTTCCCGCCGCGCCTCGTGAGGTCCGAAAAGTTGCGCTGTTTCCGTCTCCGTCCCCCAGTTTTTCGTCGTTCGCCCGCGCTTTTTCGTTCGGCGGCCGGGTCACCCTTTCTCCGCGGGGTGGCGTGCGCGTCCTCGCATGCGCGTATCGCGCCCCGTCAGCCACACTGTTTTTCCTTCACCGCTTACCCACCCCGCACAACGCGCTGACTATCTGCACATTGCGGGTAGAAGGCTTTGCGTTTTCGCCTTCACCTCGATCGTCACTTCCCGCACGGCGGCTCGTGCGTCGGGACGTCAGGTACGGACGAGAAGCGAAATTGGGTAAATCGCTAATGCACCGTAAAGCCGCGGGTGAAGGAAAGGTGAAGGCGCGCCCAAAGTCTTCACCCCTAACGCGGTGGTGCACAACGAATTGCGGCAGGTGGGTGAAGCGGGTGAAGGAAAAATCGAAAACTCGACTGACACGCGTAGCGCGAGGGCTGCGCTTTCCGTCACCGGACGCGCCGCCCGTTTTCCAGTTTTGTTCACATTTTGCGCTTGCCGCGCCGTGTGCCAGTGCCGTGCCGCTTTGCCGCGCGATTCGCGAAAAATTGTATCTTCGCTGTACGCCGCGCGTGCTGTTCCCCTGCCGTGCGGGCGTTGTCTCTTCTTTTTCACCCTCCATCTTGCCCCGCCATGCCCTCCGCTTCCTCCGCCCCCACCCTCCCTTTCTCGAACGTCCTCGACGGAGAAAAAAGTGGAGTGGAAAACGCTCGGGGAGGTGTGTGATGCACTGATGTTAAAGTGAAAAATAAATTAGCTAGCATCTTCTATGGGAGTGCTTCACAGAAGAGAATGTACTAAGAAGAGATCTTACACATTCATACAGACACTACTAGAGTTCGAATCTCGATCGATGCTACGCAATTTTTCCATATCGCACACAAAAATGCTCTATAAAAATTTGGCAGGGCAAAAATATGTATGTACATTTGCAGTATCTTTCAACTTAGAATCTTGATTTTTTCACTCGGGATAGGAACATCGTTCCATGAAAATATGATTTCAAGAAATATCAGTGCTGGCTTATAGACTTGCTCATACAGCTACCCCCGACTTGCGGCCTCTGCAAAATCAACTATATATATACCCCTAATTTGCCGGGATAGGGTGAAAGACTATATTATACGCCATTAGGTTACAAAAGAGTATTAACGGTAATTTCTGTAATCCCGAAAAAGATGAAGAGATTCAATCTGGGTAATGCGAGAGTACTTTCTCCCAACGACATAACTGCCTTGTTGTGGGGAGTTTCTCTTACACTTGCAGTAGAGAAGGTCAGAGTTGCGCCATCCAAGTAGACGGAGGAGTCAACACTGAAACTTGTAGTGGTACTATGCGAGTGAAACCCAGATGAACTTAACGTGCATTCTTAACTAAGAAGATTTTTAAGAGTTAATTTTTGCGCAACGACACTTGAATATCCTCACCTAACTTTTTTATTATTCTTCTTTATGCATTCAGCCAGGTTATTTCTTATAATTGCTGCGATTTTTCTTGCGACGGTTTCTTACGCTCAGGAGTCCACGTTACGCTGCAGGGCGGTATTCAAGACGGTCTTCTTGAAGCGCGGCCTGTTTGATTGTCGTGTCTGCCTCTCTTAACTCGGACAGTGTGGAGGTGAAAAAGCGATATCAAGGTCTATGAGATAGGTGAAGATCAGCATGCATCTCTCCACCATCTACTCATATCAATGCTCCCCACGTGTCAGGCAACTACCTGATTCACGTCCAAAAGCAGGGATACGCAGATGGGATGGGCACAGGTCGTCATTCCGAAAGACAAATCAGAAGGCGACGATAGCTGTGCCTATGATTTCATTGCGCAAATTGATGCACGAAAAGCAATTAGGGCGAGGCAGTGGTGCAGGCCACACGCATCAAGGTGAAGATGCGCAACGACACCTTGGTCTACGATGCAGCAGCATTCAACCTTCCTTCGGGTTCAAAGCCTCTCACTCTGATAGAGCAACTTCCTGGAGCCACGATGAATGCAGCTGGCGAAATCTTCATCAATGGGCGAAAGATTGATGAACTTACCCTCAACTCGCGTTCCTTCTTTCGTGGGAACGAAGCCGTGTTGCTGGAAAACTTGCCCTACTACACTGTGAAAGAGTTGAAAGTCTTCGAGCGCCAACGCTTAGAGATGGTGATGCGTGGGCAGAAAGACGACAGTCCCTGAGTATGTGATGGACGTGAACCTGAAGAATGAATATTCCTTGGGAGCGATGGTCAATGCAGAAGCGGCGGGCGGTACGCACGAAAGGTATCTTACTCGTATCTTCGGGTTGCTCTTGACGCCCTCACCTCGACCGTGGAGCTTTTGCCAACTTCAATAATACCAACGACATCAGTCGTGCAATAGCGAGAGGATGGAACCAAGGTGAAGGATTTATAATGGGCAATCAAAACAAGCTCCTCCACGCGCAAAGCCGCAGGACTGACTTTCGACTACCAATCGACGAAAAAGGGCAATGATGGGCTATCCAGCCTTGATGGAGTCTGCACAATTGGCATTCGATCACTATCAGAACTTGATGCCTCGGGGACGCTACAAAGAGAACTTCCTGCCTTCGGGGAGTACTTTCGAGCGTATGCAGCGTAACCTGCAAAACGACCATCAAAAGCCGCGCAGCTCATCAATAAGTTCAATTACTTGCCTTGGTCTCTTAGCCACTATTTGAGCGTAGGATACAAGGAAGACAAGGAGGCGTGGGACAAAGCTACGCAGCAGTGGAATGCACAGCAAACAATGGCGAGCCAACAAATCGATGCTTTTTGGGCAAAAATAAAAGCATTATAGTATGCTGTCTATGCTGGGGTTTTCTATACCCCATCTTCGCCGACTGAGTGTCGGTTTCAACAGCCAGGAGCGTTCTGATCGAGATTATTTCCACCGCCAAACTACGGCTTTGGCTCATCAGTCCAATGATTATCGCCACGAGTACACCGATGCGCACACTACGACAGTATCGCGTGGAGCCTTCACTGTCCTTCTACCAGAACTTGTCCTCGCTATGGTCTCTTCACTTTCAAAGAGCAATACAAACTGAGCGGGCAAGCGTAGTGATGACCAATACTTCCTGTTGAGCGATTTGAAAGGCTGGGGCTTGGAAGATAGCGTGCAGGTCAACCTCTTGCCCTCCAATCGCGAGAGGCTTTGGCAGGCTTACGACAAGACGAATAGTACAGCGTCGCACAGCCAACGTCACGAAAACGAATTTTCAGTTGCCTTGAAACGGAGCAAGAGTGAGCACTTCCCCATCGACCTCACCTTGACTTTTGCCACTTTACTTCCAGCGCGAACGCTTGGACTATCATCGTGGGGCGATGGACACGCTTGCCCATTACACGATGGTTGCACTGCATCCCTCTTTTTATCTCAGGCACAAACTGTGGTCGCTTCGTCTCGGATTTACTTCATCCACCCCTGGATTGATGAATATGATTCCCTATCGCGATGCCCGCAACAGCTTGGAGATTATCGAGGGTAATCCTCTCTTGAAAACCAATCAGCGTTGGAATGCCAGTCTTTCGTATCAGCCCAAATGGCAAAGCCGTAGAGTCGGTATGACTTCTGGGCGGGCGGAAACCTCGTTCGTTTATCACCTCCGCTCCGTGGCGCAAGGTTTTACCTACCAGGCACAGACTGGAGCAACGACCTATCGACCAGAAAACGTACGAGGTAATTGGGCGTGGCAGTCGTCCTATCACACCACCATCTCTCTGCATCAAAATCAGCAGTGGTGGGTGGATAGCCATACCGCGGCCGACGTTTGGCACTCGGTGGATTATGCCGCCCTTGATGGAATGGCGGATGCTGCGCTCAACAAGGTCGAAACCGTCAATCTCAACGAGTCGCTCAAATTGAGCTATAAAAGTCGACACACTAAGGTCGATCTGTTGGGAGGACTGCTTTGGCGCCGCACTTGGGGGCATCGCCCCACGCAAACCTCTCTCGGCCTTCGATTTTCGCTATGGTTTCAACTTTCAGCAAACCATCCCACAGTGGAAAACGACGCTGAATGTCGAAACGACGGTGTTGAGTCGCCGTGGATATGGGAGCAGCGCGTTCAACAAGAGCGAGTGTGTGGTCAATGCCTCTCTCACCCAATCGCTGTGGCGCGATAAGTGGGAACTGACCTTTAGAGGGACGCGACCTTTTCCACCAGCTTTCCAATACCACCTACGAGGTCAATGCACAGGGGCGCACCGAAACGTGGTATCGTGTCATCCCCAATTACCTCATGCTCCACCTCGTCTATAAGTTCAGCCTGAAATCCAAAACGATAGGTTCGTTGCTTACTGATTTAAAACAAGTGGCATGTTTTCCAGATACTAATTCAAATATACAATTTGTTCTGCGGCTCTTTCTTTTTAGCATCACTCCAAATGTCGGATGAACCCCAAAAGAAGCGATTAGCCAAAGGGCAAAAAGTAATGATGTTTCGCCAAAGACCTTGCAAAAATAATCATCCTCTGTCCGAGCAGCGTCGCATTGTCGACATCCTCGACCGTTCGACACGCTGACGAACTCGATTTCAGGTCTGCCGCGAGATCGCCCTGCGTCGAAAAGCAATATGAATACTATCGCGACGCGTTGCCCGCCTCTAACCGCACCCACGGCCTGAGGGCGGCCGCCACGACTGTGCGCAGCGCGCGCAGAACGGGGAAAGCGTGAGTTTTATCGCAGTGATCTTTTTAATTCAAAAGAAAGCCGTAACTTTGCACTCATGAAAACCGCTGCACTTTCGCTCCGCTTCAAGGTTACACCTGACGACGTCTATCGGCGATTGCACCACTGACTGGGGGCGGCATCGCGGCCTACTACACGCCTTTCGTGCGGTGGGAGCACGGCGGTGTGCGCTCCAAAGACCTCCGCGACATCGCCCCCGAACACAACGAGGGGGTGCCGGTGGTGCTGCAGGTCATCGCGACCGATGCCGACGAACCGGCGCGCTTGGTCGACGTCATCGCCCCTGGGCTACCGGCGCATCGGACCTCAACATGGGTTGCCCCTTCCCCTTGCAGGCACGCCACCGACGCGGCAGCGGACTCTCCGTTGCCGGAGCGCGCGGCCGCCCTCTTCGAGCGCATGCGCACCTATCCTGAATTGGCCTTCTCGTGTGAAAACTCCGTTTCGCTGACGAGCCCACGCAGCTCGACCGCCTCGCGCGCGCTCGTGGCCGCCGCCCCGTCAGAGCGTGACGCTCCACCCGCGTTTGGGCGTGGTGGCTACAAGGCACAGCCGACCGCGCCGCCTTTGCGCGTTCGCCGCCGTGTGCCCGCATCCGCTCCTCTACAACGGCGACCTGCTCACCCCCACCGACGTGGAAGCCTTCGTGGCCGCGCAGCCCACGGTGGCCGGGTGATGATCGACGCGTTCTGCTGGCGCGCCCTTCGCTGAGCGCCGAACTGCGTGACGGTCGTGGTGGTCGGCCGCCGAACAAATCGCCCTGCTCCACCGCCTCGCACGACGGACTGCACGAGGCCTATGCGCGCATCGTGCCGGGCGACGAGGCGTTGCACCGCAAGCCCGCCCCTTTGGGACTATGCGGAGGAGACCATCGGGCGCAAGGCGTTCAAGAAAGCGCAAAAGGCGGGCAACCTGCGCAACCATCTGCGCGCGGTGGACGAAATCGGTGAGCCGCGCGCTCCGCCCGCCCCTGACAGCGGGCGATACCGCCGAACTGGCACGGCGCGCGCATCGAACCGACGCGCCCCCAACCGAACACCTCCCACGCAGCAACAACAACTCTTTCACACTTCGGACATGAATCCCAACATTACCTCTACCATCCGTTACATCGGAACCGATGATCGCGATCCTCGATCTCCTCGAAAGCCAATATGCCGCCTGAGGCACAGTAGCGCTACCAGTTACGTGATTCTCGACGAGAAGGTGTGCATCGCGGATACCCGTCGACGCACGCTGTGCAGAAGAGTGGAAAGAGAACTTGCGCACCGCCTTGGGCGGTCGCACGCCCGACTACCTGGTGGTGCAACACATGGAACCCGACCACACGGGTGCCATCGTCGACACGCTGCGCGAATACCCCTCGCTGCAGGTGGTGGCGAGCGCCAAGGCGCTGGACTTCATGGTGCAATTCAACGAAGGGCTCGACCTGAGCGGCCGCACCATCGCGGTGAAAGACGGCAGCACGCTCGCTGGGCGGTCGCACGCTGCGACTTCATCACGGCGCCGTTGGTGCACGGCCTGAAGTGATCATGACGTTCGACGACGGCGACGGCGCGATGTTCACGGCCGATGCGTTCGGCACATTCGGCACCTACGATTCGCACCCCGACGACTGGGCGACGGAAGCGCGCCGCTACTATGTGAACATCTGCGGCAAATACGGTCCGCAGGTGGGCAAGGCGCTGGACAAGGTGGAGAAATTCGCGTGCGCCTCATCTGTTCGCCCACGGCCGTGTGCTGGAGGGCGAGAACCGACCGAGGCTTTGCGCCTGTACCGCATCTGGTCGCGCTACGAGGTGGAAAGCGCCGGGCGTGGTGGTGGCCTTGCCAGCATTCACGGCGGCACGAAGAAGGCGGCGCGCCGCATGGCGGAAATTCTCCGCGAGAAGGGGGCACTCGAGGTGGTGCTCCACGACTTGGCGCGCGGCAGCATCGACCACGCGGTGGCCGACGCCTTCCGCTTCGGCACGCTCATCGTGGCGGCTTCGAGCTATGACGCCGATGTGTTCCCCGCCGATGCACTACTTCTCCACAAACTCGGGCTGAAGGGCTACCGCAATCGCCGCGTGGGCCTGATCGAAAACGCCACGTGGGCGGCGACGGCGGCGCGCAGCATGAAGGCGCAGCTCGAAAAGCTGAAGGGCATCGAACTGCTCGAACCGACGGTGACGGTGAAGAGTGCGCTGCACACCACCGACGTGCCGGCGCTCGAAGCCCTGGCCGACGCGGCCCCGGCTCAAGCGGCTCTCGTTCGCGTCCCCCAATACAGACAGTCCGCTGATGGGTAAGTCTTTCCACCGGTGCGCGACGTGCCGACAAACTCTATGACACAGGAGCGAGCAGGCGCTCATTCTCGAGGAGAATGAGCGCCTGCTGCTACTGTTCGGCGGCGAAAGGCGAACGCGGCATTTCACGCTTTGCGCTTCAAGGCTTGGAGTTGGACTTTGACGGCCTCATCGGGGCGGAGCGACTCGCGAATTTTCTACCGCAAGGCTTTGTTGTGCGTCCACAGCGGCAGGCGGTGCTGCTCGAAAATGGGCAGGTGTGCTCGAAACGGATGCAGCACTCGGCCACCGCCCAAGCCACGGCCATGCGCACATACATAGCCTTCGTGGCGAACAGCGCAAAGGCGCGTCGAGCACGGCGGAGATGGCATCGGACTCGATGAAATAGAGCATGAGGAGCCGACGCCGAAAACGCACCGTGTATTCGTGGTCGCTGTCGAGCCACGGGAGGGCGAACTGCCAAATGCGCGCGGTGGTCGGACAGCATGCGGCGGTGATCGGCGAGTTGAAGGCGTCGCATACCGACCAGGAGTTGATGCGCGGCACCCAGCGGGCAACGCGTGTGCGAGATAGTCGTCGACGGACGTGGGCTTGATGTAGCCGAGCACAGGGCTTGGCGTTCGGGCCTCCATGTAGGATTTGCTCCGTTTCGGGGTCGATTTCACGGCTTGAGGTGGCGAGCGTCTTGTCGGGCGATGCGGCGCGCCAAGGCGCGGAGGTCGGGAATGCAGATGCCCAACACGCCTTCCACGCCGATGCAGGCGGCGCGTGAACGCTGCGTTTTCCGCCTTCGGCCAAGTGCAGAAGGTGCTGATCGAGGGAGGTTTTCGAAGGTGTCATGGGGCGATGCGATAATGATGGAGTGCAAAAAGATTCGGGACAAAGGTAGGTATTTTTCGGCGAGTGCATTTTCTTGGCGCAGCAAAGTCCGCGAAAGGGCAAAATGACAGATGTACATTTGCGTCGATGTAAAATGTCGATTTTCATTTTTGCGAAGATAACCCACTAATAATCGAAAGATCATTTTGCCGTTCGATGTAAAATGTGTAGTTTTCGCCAATGTAAAATGTTGATTTGCATCAGACTCCCCACCGAGCCGCAACAATTTAAACTAATCCTACTGACAATTGGAACTCTTTGTCCCTAATTTCAACAGCGCATTAACCAGTGCCATTGTAGAACTCGATTACCTGCGGCGTATTCATTTAGCTCCGACCACGCATCCCGTCGTGTTTAGCCCGTTAAAGCGGTTGTTCCATACCCTCGAAAGCGTGGGTTCCCGCGCGTATCGAAGGCAACAACACTTTCACATCACTCTGGAATATAGAATTGCAGCACGAAGAGGAACAGGGCGATGCACAAAACGAAAATGGCTGAGATACAAAAACATCGAGAACGCCCTCGCTCTATATCGACGAGTGTGGCACCGATCGGCCGATCGATGCACTCTTCATTCGCGAACTGACCAACTTGTCGTCAAAGACCTGCAAAACAGGAAGAGGCGGAGAAGGCGATATGAACGCCGGATGCTACCGCCGACACAATGTGTTGATCAAAGGTTCGGCGCATACGCCACCAGATTTTTATGGTTGTGCCGGAGCTCATGGAGGAACTGCTACAATTTATCAACCACAAAGATCCTCCACAATTCGATCTGGTGAAAATAGTTCAGGCGCACCACCGTTTTGTGTGGATTCATCCTTTCGGCAACGGCAGCGGGCGCACCGTTCGTTTGTTTACCTACGCCTTGTTGATCCGGGCGGGCTTTAAAGGTGGACATCGCCGGGCGGATCGTCAACATCGCCATATTCTACTCCGACCGAGAAAACTATTACACTCATCTCGCGCAAGCCGATCTCTACACTTATCAAGGCACTGAACACGGTGCAACTATGTATGTTGGGACTGTTGGAAGAGATCAGAAAAATGGACCAGCCAGTGGATCATCGACTATCTTCTCAATGCCATTTTGCTGCCTGCGATTCAAGATGCTCAGCAGTGCGGACGCATCAGCCAAGAGGTGCAAAACATACTATTCTCGCAGCCACCAAAAGACCATTATGAGTGGCGATATTGAAGCGTTGTATCCGACACAGAGCAAAACTTCACTTTCGCGAAAGATTAAACAATTGCTGAACGACCTGCTGTTGATGCCCGAAAAACCACAAGGGGCGCAACATATATCTGTTTTTCCAATTCGCTCATTATGCCCTCTGTCGTCAAATATCATGGCAAAGGAGAATTTCTCCCCACAATTTGTAAGCGATAGGCTTTGGGACAAAGCCTGTAAATCTTTTCGCGGAATTGTGTAAGACGTTTCGTGCGGCGAGCGGCTACCTTTGGCAGAAACCAAAAACAACGTAATTCCATGTACGAAATACTCCGCTTATCAATGAAATGTCGCCTCTACCTGCTGTTAGGGTTCTTCGTTGCGGATTGCTGCACGTCTTTTGTCCCGGTTCGCTGTACAGTCGCCATTTTCGGGGGCCGACCTTCGTTCGGTGCTGCTGGCCGCGCTCTTCGGCATCGCCCTCTGTTCGTGCGGCGTGATCTCACGGCGATGTCGTCTGCGCAAAGAAGGGCTTCGAAGGAGCCACCACTTGTTCTCATCGCGACCCCGCAAACGGGAGTCGACTCCAATTTTGCCACTTACCCCATTCTGGGTCTGCCGTTTGCCATTCTGCGCCCCATCGCCGCTCTGGTGACTTCGGTGTTCCGGCGGTTTGCTCGTCAACGCAGCAGACAGCAGACCGCGAGAAGGCGCCCAAACGGTCGATACCGACTGCGCCGACGGGGAAGTCTGCGCCCGACAAGAACCGCCTACACCGTTTCTTCTGATCAAATGAAAGGCGCTTTGCGCTACGGCTTCGTCGATGGTGCAAGACATCGGGAAGTGGCTCGTGATCGGTCTGGTCGTGGCGGGTTTGATCACCTGTTTGTGCCCGACTGCTTTCGTTCGCTTCGCCGACCGTCCGCTCTTGGCCTATGTCGTTGTGCTGCTCATCGCCATTCCGATGTATGTGCGCCACGGTAGTATCTCGTGGCGGCAGCGCTGATGCTCAGACGGGCTTTGCCCGCGCGGCCCTCGTCCCTCATGGCCGCCCGCATCGAACATGGCCTCGATCTGGTGATTCGCCGTGATGGGGCAGCGCACCCTGTGGATTTATCCTGTCGCTCACGGTCGGTGCCATCGTCTCGGCCTGGGTGTCGACTTCCTGCTGCCACGCAACTCTTCACCCGCTGCTCTCCCCACCGACGCTTGCTGCCACATGGGTACGCCCTGCGGGCAATGGGCTTCGACGGTGGTGATGGGTGCACTGCTACCTACGCCCTAGTGATCGCCCCGCTGTTGCACCGCCGCACACCGGAAACGGCCGAAACCGCTGCGGCCGGAGAACGGAACGGCCCCGTCGCTTCGTCGTGGAAGGCAGTGACCCGCCACCACTGCTGTACCCACGTGGAAAGCCTGCAGAACGTGCCAGGTGTGCGCACGCCGAGGTGAGCTTGGAACGCGGCGAGGCGCTGGTGGAAGGCGACGCCACAGACGATGCACTGATGCAAGCAGTGGCCCGACATCGGCTACACGCTGCGACGCCCTAAGATGAACACAATGAACACGACCGCTGCACGCAGACGGGTAAAGCCTATAGTAAAACATGGTGTGCGACCGCTGTCGGCACGGCCGTGGGAACAAATATTCGTCGGAACGATTTGGCGTTTGACCATCGAACTCGAAAGTGTATCTACACGAAACGCCGACCGCCGATCGAGCCTCCACCTGCGCCACGATTTGGAGCAGGTGGGTTTTGAGCTGATCGACGACCAGCGTTCGGTGCTGGTCGAACAGATTCGAACGGCGGTGCTCGACTATGGGCGACCGCGCCCTGATGGAGAAATGGAAACTCGGCCTACCTATCCGACCGCTTGGCGAAAAGCTATACGCTCCTGAGTTCGCCTCTCTGCGGCGCGCGGCATGACGATCGAACGCTTCTTCATTCTGCAAAAGGTGGAACGCGCCAAAGAATTGCTGATTTACGACGAACTGACGATGTCGGAAATCGCATTTCGCCTCAACTCCATTCGAGTCCCGCCCACCTGAGCGGACAATTCAAACAGGTGACGGACTTCGCCTTCGAATTCAAACGACTGGGCGGGACACGACACTGCTCGACCAACTCTGATCTCTCTTCTCTCACTCAATACCCTTGCGATGGATCCCCCAAATCTCTATCTCGCGAACGCTACGAAAGTCAACTCACCGAGCAGTTGCTACGCCTCTGCACCGAAACCGCGCGCTGAACGGGCAATCGCTCGAAACGCCCGACCTGGAAACGGTGTGGAGGCGGTGGCGCAACCCCTACGTGGCCGATGCGGTGCCGAAATTCCTCAATATCCGACGGTAGCCCATCGGGTGGATGGGGCTTTGTACAGGCACTCGCTCACCTCTGGGAAACTGGCTGGTCTCCCGTGCGCGCAACACCCGAACGCATCTATCCGCACTGCACCGCCCGAGGATTCGACGCACTCGACGACCATGCTCGCCGATGATGCTCGGACTCGCGAACAAGCGGACGAACGCCGCAAATATGTCTCGCTGGTGCAGCGCTGTGCCGAAGCGGGCACTCGATGCCATTCGCCACGAAAAGATCCAACCGCGAAAGTCGTGGCTTTCCACGCTTACGTGCGGAGTCTGCATGTGCTCTATCGCATCGGCGCGGCACTCGAATTGCGCAGATGGGCTATCACTCGAAAAAGAGTGGACCGAGGGCGGCGGAAGGCACGCTGATTTGTCGACAAAAAGCACTATCTTTGCAACACGACATGGAGTCATTGACCTTGTGCAAACCTCGTAGCATCGGCTACGGTCGCCACGTGGTGGGCGCGCAGCTTTGGCTCGCGTTGCCGCGGCGTGACGCCGCTGCTGGGCCACGGTTGCGGCAAGCACGTTGCTGCACTGTCTCGGCGGCCTGCTCCCCTCCGCTGGCCGGCGAAGTGTGATGGGACGGGGGCGCACTGCACGAATGTACGCCCCAAGAACGCGCCCGCCGCGTGGCTTTCCTACTGACCACACGGCCCGCCGCAGTAAGCCTGACGGTACAAGATGTGCTCGAAACGGCCTGCTTGCCTCACTCTGCGGTGCGACTACGCCGTCTGCCGACTGACTTGTAACGCTGCGCGCGGCGCAACGTTGCGGCGTGGCAGACTGGTTGTCGCGTCCGCCCATACGCTGAGCGACGGACAGGTGCAGTGGGTGATGCTGGCGCGGACTTTGGCGCAAGACACCCCGCTGCTTTTGCTCGACGAACCCACCGCGCACTTGGATTTGCCCGGGAAGCGCGCGCTCTTTGCCCTGCTGCTGAACTCCGGCACGGGAGGAAGGGCGTACGATCATCGCTCGACGCACGATTTGCTTCCATTTGTCGTGAAGTTCCGCCTGGTGGCTCCCTCCACGAGGGGCGTTTTGCTGTGCGGCAGTCCGACCGACACGCGTCTGCGCCAAACCGTCGGCGAGGCGTTGAAACCGAGGTCTGACCTCCCTACTCCTTATATATTATAGCCTCTTTTTCCCTCTCCGAAAAGCATGATTGTTGCACGCCGAGAAACCCTCCGTAGCCGAAGATATTACCAAAATCATCGGTGCACGCAACGCCATCGGGTGGGCGGCACGCCGGTTATTTCGAAGGCAACGGCTATCAAGTGACTTGGACGTCTCGGGCCATCTCTGCGAACTCAGGGCGATCCGGAGCAGTGCACGCCTTTATTGGAAAACGTGGTCGCTGTCTGCGCCCCGATGATCCCGGAGCGTTTCGGCATTCGCCTGAAAGAGGGCGCGAAGAAACAGTTCGGCGTGATCCGCGACGCGTTCGGCAAGGCCGAAACGCATCATCAATTGCGGGATGCCGGGCAGGAAGGTGAGCTCATTCAGCGCTGGGTGATGCAGAAGGCTCGGCGCAATGATCCGTGGAACGACTGTGGATTTCGTCGATGACGGAGAAGTCACTCGAGAGGGTTTTCGCGTAAATTGCGTCCGCAGGAGGAATACCGCGGACTGTAGTGAGGCGGGCTGTGTCGCGCAATCGGCGACGCTGCTCGGCATGAATGCCACCGCTTTATACCCTCAAATTCGGCGATCGCAGTCGGCGCGAGGCGCACAACCCCTGAGCATCGGGCGGGTGCAGACGCGACTTGCGCGCTCATCGTGCACCGCCAGCAAGAGATCGAGCGCTTCGTGCCCGAACCCTATTGCGTGCTTTCCACGGTGTATCGCGACACGACTCTTCACCGCGCGAGCTCGACAATCGGCGAGGAAGAGGAAGAGGGAAGACTGCTGAACGAGAACGCACTGAAAACAAAGGTGCGGCGAACGCGGTTTCACTGACCGCGCCGAAGCTGAGGCGGCATTGCGCGCGATCGAGAACACGCCCTTCACCGTCACGGCCGTCACGAAGAAAAGGAAGCGAAGCCCCGCCGCGCTTGTTCGATCTCACGGCGCTGCGTGGAATGCAACCGCAAATTGGTTACGGCGCCGATCTCACACTGAAATCGTACAACAACTTTACGAAGCTGGCACACCACTTACCTGCGCGTGGACACCACCTTTTCTTCCCGACGACATGTACGGCAAAGAAAGGATTCTCAACGGGCTCGATTGTACGGCGATCTCTCACGTTGCTGCGCGCGGAGAGAAGTTGCAAAGGTGTCTGCACGATCGTCGAAAGTGACCGACCACCACGCCATTATCCCCACCGGGTATCCGCTGCGCGCTCACCGACGTCAACGTCGCGTCTACGATCTGATAGTCCGGCGTTTCATCGCCGTTTTCTACCCTGATTGCCGTTTTGCCACCACCACCGTCGACGGCGAGGCAGCCGATGCTGCTTGAGCCACCGGAAAAGTGATTCTCGACGAGGTTGCAGCCGTCTTCCGCCGCGACCCGCGAAAGACAAGAACACTCCACGCGCGCAGATGAGGAACACGCCCGGACTTCACCAAAGGCGAAAGCGGCCTCCACACGCCGACCCTCACGGCCAAGGAGACCACCCTGCCGAAAACCTTTCACCGAAGCCACGTTGCTGCGTGCCATGGAAACGGCCGGGCGCACGTGGACAACGAGGAGCTGCGCGATGCCCTCAAGAAAACGGGATCGGGCGCCCTCCACTCGTGCGCTATCATCCAAACGCTGTTTCGCCGCGGCTACATTCGTCTGTCGCAACAAAAGCTGAAGCGACCCTGACCGGCGTGGAACTCATCGGGGTGATCAAAGAAGAACTGCTCAAAAGCGCCGAACTCACCGGGCAATGAGAATACAAATGCGCCACGTCGAACACCACGACTATTCCGCTCGCAGCAGTTTATCGCCGAGCTCAAGCAATGGTGGTGCGAACTCGTCGACACGGTGCTGCGCGATGCCAACCCACGTCGCGTGACGGCTTCCGCCTCGACCCAACTTCCCGCCCAACTCACCGCGAAGAAGGGCGAAAGCACCACCGCGCAGCGACTGCACTCCCGAACGAGAGACCGAAACGCAAAGTGATTCGTGCCGGGCAGCTCGCCCGCAATGCGGTGAGGGAAAGGTGCTCAAAGGCAAGACAGCCCACGGCTGTTCGCGCTGGAAAGAAGGTTGCACCTGGCGCAAACCGTTCAAAAATAGTCCTGACAGACCAAGCCCGCGCGCGCCTACAAATGGGTTCGCCTTATGCTTTCCCGCAGTCAAGGCCTCCATGCCGACATTCCCCCCAATTTTTTCTACATTTCCCCCATGCCCTTTTGTCTACGCTACTTGCTCCCCCTGCTTTGCTGTTTGCTTCGGTCAGTCCCTGCATGCCGAGCAAACGGACAGCACCTCCACACACTATCCCCGCACCGTCGTCTACGAAGAGGGCACCGCACTGGTGGTGGTGTCCGCTCGAGGCTTCTCCTCGACGAACTGTAGGCAGCATCCCGACCGCTTTCGTGGGCATCGCCGTGCATCGCAAACGACGAAAATGGCGACGTGCACCCACAATGCCCTTGAGTTTTCGCGCTTTTCCCACGGCACACATTGACCGCGACGTGCGCAACGCCTCCTTCTCGCTCAGCAATTTCGAACAACAATATCTCGCTGCCTCGGCTCGCCCGGCTGAGGCGCTGGTAGAGGCCGAGTTCAAAACTCACCGACGAGACGGAAATTTGAACTCCACGCGCACTACCTACGGGGCGCGACGCTCACAACCTCGACCTACGCTTGGCTTATGTGGTGCTCAGACAGCGTCGGTCCCTATTTCCAAAGCAATTACTACGCTCGGCAAGTCTCATGCCGCCCACCAGTCCCTTCCACATCTGACCCACCGCCCTTCGCGCGCACGCGTGTATTTTAATGATGTGGCGCGCGAAATCTACCCCGACGCCAACGGTCTGGTGGGCAGTGTTCCCTCGACGCTCCGCGCGACGTGCCGAGCAGCTGATCACCGACTGCTACCTCCCGAGCAGCGTCGCTTCCGTTCCGCACGTGCATCTGGCCGTGCTACCATCGACGGCCGCACGGGACGCATCGTCCAATGCCGCCCATCTGAGCAATGGCACCCTCACCGCCTGTCCTGCTCCGGCAGTCCGAGGCGTCCACCGCCCCACTCCACTGCCGTGCGCCGCTTCGATCTCTCGCCGCCCACAACCCACCTCAACGCGGCCTCAACATCAGAAAAACGGGCAAAAAGTGTGGCGCTAAATGCCCTGTCGCACTGTTAGATCGCACGAAAAAGAGTACTTTTCACGCGAAAACCGGAACTCCTTCTCCTTTTCCCGAAGAACGGGATTCCACCGCTAAACTGAAAACTCCAAATGGACGACTATCACGCGGAATGAAATCTCATCGTCACGGATAGGAAGAGCACAATGACTTTCTTCCTATCTGACCGTTCGCACTGAAGAAAGTTCGCTATGCTCACGTATTGGAATTACAAACGCGGGTTTGCAAGCCCAAGAAAATGGAACCCAACTGCTGGGTGCAGGCCACTTGCCCCACGGAAGATGAGGAAAGATAGCCATCATCAGAGAACCACATATCCCGATTATTTTCTCAACGACATCCGAGATAAAAGATAGCGTGCCCGCCATGACTACGACGAAGGCTGGATGCTCATCATTCTCCGTATCCCTACCAGACGAAGAGCAGAGTCGCACGCCGCACACCACCATTCCACTCGGTGTGCTCTCAATCGCGAGGTCTGCGTGAGCGTTTGCCACTTCGAAACCGACATGATGCTCGATTTCGTGTCCCACCAAAAAGCGCCGCGGGCTGGATTTGCCGACTCGGTCGACTTTTGCGTTCCGTCTCTTCCTTTCGAGCGCTGTTTGGCACCTGCAAAACGCCTGAAACAGATCAGCACCCTCATCGATAGTGCCAAGCGCGACTTGGATCGCCCCATCAACAACCTGATCTCATCAACCTTTTCGCGCCTCCAAGACTCGCTCACTTATTTCGCCACCGCCATTCGCGGCAACGAAACCCTCCTTTCCAAACTGAAATTTAAGCTCGGTCGACGAACCTCGACGCCGACATGATCGAAGACGTCACATCGAAATGAGTCAGGCGCGCGAAACCACCGGTATCTACGCCAACATCCCCGATCGACTCATCGACACTTTACGCCTCGATCATCAGCAACATGAACCAAACGATGAAAACGATGACCTCGGTGAGCATCATTTTCATGTTCCCCACCCTCATCGCCAGCATCTTTCGGTATGAACTTTGCTCAACGGCATGGAACATTGGACGTGGGGTTCCCCATCACCATCGCCGCTTCCATCGTCGTTTCCATTCTCTTTGTTTGGTTCTTCCGCGCATCGGCTGATTTTAATGCTCAAAAGCACTTTAATCTGATGAATAACGACAAAAACGACTATACCCCAATTTTTCTTCGCTGAAAACTTGGCTGTTTAGTCATTTTTGTCGTTATTTCATACGAAGCGCAGAGCATTCGCCTGTGCGCCCCACCTATCTTTACCTAACTCCTAACTTTGACACTCTCATGAGTGAACCCGTGACACCTCCCAGCTCGAAGTAGCTGCACAAAGCTCCCGAAGGCACCACCGCCTCTGCGCAAGCCCCGTTTCGTCAGACGCCGCCGCGACTCGATTCTCCCGCCGCTGCAACGCCCGACACTGTGAACAGCCTTCCGAATCCACCGAAAGATCCCTACCCCCACCACCAAGGCCGAAGTGCTCACGCCCTGCGGCAGTATGTGGAGCAACCCGAAACCTCCGATCGCGCCATCCTCGATCGCCTGCGCACGTTTTCTATCGGCTGCACAACGACGAAATCGGCAAAGCCCGCGAAGCCTTTTGTGGCCGAGGGCGGTAAAAGCCGAAGATTTCGTCCTGTCGATCCCGACGAACAGGAATACAAACGCCTCGTCGCTTCGGTCAAAGAAGTCGCGCCAAAAGTCGCCGCCGAAGCCGAAGCCACACGCCAAGCCAACTGGAGCTCGCTCATCGACGAACTCAAACACATGGGCACAAACCCGAAGAGATCGACAAAAATACGACTGCTTCAAAAGCCTTGCAGGCCGAATGGAAGGACAGGCAACATCCTCGCCGAGCACGTCACCGAAAACGTGGAAAAACTTCCACCACCGCTGTGGAGCAAGTCCTGACCTGCTGCGTCTCAACCACGAAAATGCGCGCTCGACTCAAAAGAACTCGAAATAAAATCGGCTCTGCGAAGCTGCCGAAAAGCTCGCCGAAGACGAAGATGTGGTCGCCGCTTTCCACGCGCTGCAAAAACTTCATCAGGAATTTTCACGAAACCCGCCCCATGAAGCCAAAGAGCAGCGCGAAGAATTTGGAACCGCTTCAAAGTCGCTTTCACCCTCATCAATAAAGCGCCACCAAGACTTTTTCCTCGGCCGCAAACAAGAAGAAGAGGAAAACCCTCAACAAGAAGACCCAACTTTGCGAACAAGTCGAGGCCCTCAACTTCGATGCTCCCACTCATGGCCGACTGGGAAGCAATGTCCCAGCTCGTTATCGGCATGCAAAACGCATGGAAGACCATCGGCTTCACGCCGCGACAAAATCAGGTCATCTTCGAACGCTTCCGCACCGCCTGCGACCGCTTCTTCCTCAGCCAAAGCTCACTACTTCCGCAGTCTCTGAAAAACTCGCCGACAACCTCGCACAAAAGACCGCTTTGTGCGAACGCGCCGAGGAACTCAAAGACAGCACTGACCGGAGCACCACCAACGCCTTTGTGGCCCTCCCGCCGAGTGGGAAAAAGATCGGCCCGTGGCCCACAAAGTGAGCCGACGCCGTTTGGAAGCGCCTAACACCGCTTTGCAACGCCTTTCGACCGCAAGAAAGCCAACGCCGAGTCTACGAAGAAGAGCAGACCAACCTCACCAAAAAGCTCGACGTCATCGCCCGCCTTCAGCAATTGGCCGACGAAGGCAGCGAGTCAACCCAACGCCGTCAAGGCGCTGCAAACCGAATAGGGCCGCCATCGGCCATGTGCCCTTCCGCAAGAAAAAGAAAAGATCTACCGCACCTACCGCAACCTCTGCGATAAGATCTACGACACCCTGCATCGCGAGGCCGGACGCCGCCGCGTGGACAACATCGCCCGCCGCGCAGCACAAACCGGCGGCAGCGAAGCGCAACGCCTCCAACGCGCCTACATGAAAGCAAGTACGCCGAGATTCAAACCTACGAGACGAACCTCACCTTCCTCAACTCGAATCCAAAAGCCGGCCAACTCGCTCGTGGCCGACATCGACGCCGCATCCAGACGCTCCGCAACGACCTCGAAATCATTGCCGAGAAAATCAAAAGAAGTCGAAAGGCTGATTGCGCACATTGCGCAACTTGGCATCTTTATGCAGACTGAATAGTCCGTTTCGCGGCGAGGTCAACGGCCTTCTCGCCGAGGCGCCCACATTCAGTCCCCTTTTCTCCTCATAGCGTTTCCGCCCAAACGTAAGTCCACGTTGGGCAGGGCTCTTAAATCTACGTCACACGCTCACCGAGGCGCCCTATACGCTGCGCAAGCCCGCGTCCTTGTTTCCCCTCTCATCGCCCCGCGTCGCCCCTTCCTCCTCGGCAGGGCAGCAACGCGGCCGCTCTCCCAAGGCAAGGCAAACACCTCATCACGAACCAAATTCATTACATTTCCACCACTCAAATCCCTTCCATGGAACTAACTCCCTCACAGACGCATCCGAGAACTCGCCCGAAACCAATACAACGAAAAGGCTATTGAGCCTCGCGA